>Ga0190359_1000068_pt1 | contig 59613 bp, 50 predicted proteins | sample 48721823_MG_FD_161269 | JGI IMG/M metagenome (GOLD analysis project Ga0190359, IMG submission 161269) | Hydrothermal vent microbial mat bacterial communities from Southern Trench, Guaymas Basin, Mexico - 4872-18-2-3_MG | ecosystem: Environmental > Aquatic > Marine > Hydrothermal vents >...
GATGTTCGGGTTTCCACTCCACAACAATAAATCTTGGCGGATCAATACTGCCCCGGTTGACTGCCAGCAACCCGCCCATATTCAACGACTCTATTTTATTTTTATCCATAACCTCCGTAATGAGGCCCACTTTTTGCCCCAGAGTCACAATAGTATCAGCCAATTTCGGAGCGTTCAGCACGTTGACCGGTTCATTGACCAGATCACGTGTTTTATTCACGGCATCAGTCAAGATATTTAATTCATCAACCGGCAGGGTGAGATCCGGCGTAATGATCAGTTTTTGAAACGGATTGCTTTTTTTCGATGCGTCTTTCCGGTATTTTAAAAACTGATAACTACCCAGCAGCACCCCTTCGGCAAAAGCCACAGGCCAGCCGGATTGACGCGACTCATCAATTAACAGAGCCTCTGTGACTTTTAACTGATTCAATTGAATAAGTACAGCCACACCATCGAGCCGGATGGATTCAAGCAGATCGGATCCGGCAGAATCAGGATCCGGTGTGACCAAAAAGATCCAATAATCATACCGGTTGATCCTCACGATTCTCTGGTCGTTAGCCAGACTCTGACCCGCATATGCATGTTCCTGCGGAGTAAGACCGATTCTGTCAGGTATCTCTTTACCGGCCAGTAACACTATACGGGATTTTTTCTCTCCGGTTTGTGAAGATATTTCGAGTCTCATGATGTTTGATGGCTAATTAGTGAACAAATTTAATAAATTACCCTAATTTCGCGCGTTTGGGAATAGGGCGATGAATACAACAGATCAATTACTCGATAAAGCCTGTCAGGGTGGCTTTTTGGATCGTGATGAAGCTATTTTTCTTTACCGGAATGCTTCAGAAGGTGCATTAATGGAAGCGGCGCATGCCATCCGTATGAAGATTCACCCCGGTCATGAGGTAGGATGGATCATTGACCGCAATGTGAATATCACCAATATATGTATCTCCTTTTGTTCTTTTTGTAATTTTTGCCGTCGTGAAGATGATCCGGATGCCTATGTTACCACAATGGATGAATATCGTGATAAAATCCGCGGGTTGTTTGCTTTGGGTGGTGATCAGTTATTGCTTCAGGGGGGATTGCATCCCCGTTTAGGACTTGATTTCTATATTCGTTTGTTTCGTAATCTGAAAGAAGAATTCCCCAATCTGAAACTTCATGCTCTCGGTCCACCGGAGGTAGTGCATCTTGCAAAAATGGAACAGTGTTCATTTGAAGAAGCATTAGTCAGACTATGCGAGGCGGGACTGGATTCATTGCCCGGAGCCGGAGCTGAAATTCTGGTTGACCGTATAAGAAATCAGGTTTCAAAAGTTAAATGTTCTGCCGGTGAATGGCTTGAAGTTATGCGGATTGCCCACCGTCTGAATCTGCCTACCTCGGCTACCATGATGTTCGGACATATTGAAAAGCCTGAAGATCGTGTTGACCACCTTTTGGTATTACGGGATGTACAGTCAGAAAAACCCGATGGCCATTTTGGATTTTTAAATTTTGTTCCCTGGCCTTTTATGGATGAAGGCACGGTATTACGAGAAAAGAAAGGAATTATCAACCACCAGGGACCTCGGGATTACATTCGTTTGATAGCCATTTCGCGTTTGGTTCTGCAAAACATTCAAAATATTCAACCCTCCTGGCTGACGACAGGTATTCAAACCGGCCAGGTGTGTCTGCATGCGGGGGCTAATGATTTTGGTTCCATTATGATCGAAGAACATGTAGTATCTGCTGCAGGAGCCGCATACCGGATGGATACAACCGGCATTCAGGAAGCGATCAGACAAGCGGGTTTCATCCCGAGAAAGCGGAATCAGCGATTTGAATTTGTCGATTAATCAGGGAATTTAATAGTGGTTAATATACTCTCTATCTTCCTGATGAGGTTTCGTTTATTGTATTTCGGAGCATAGATAAAACCAAAGCAGGTAACCAGACGTTGTCTGCGTTCATCTACCAGGGTCCATGCAATAAACGGTCCGCCCATCCAGTCTCCTTCCATTTTCCAAAGTCCTTTGAGTTCACGTGTATAACACCCATTGTGTTCAAACACCCGGCTAAAAACAGGAGCATCGAATTCAATAGCCATATAAGATCCCGGAGAAGATCCGGGAACTCTTGGTTTCAAATGCCGGTCGATATACCGGACCAATTTCCCGTAATCCAGCTGTGATTCGCTTGTATAGGGGCGATCCCAGATAAAAACTCCCTGGATCATTTCTTCCGGTTCATATTGAACCCACAAAAAATGTCCGGTATCCACTTTTAATTCGAAGCCTTTGGGAAAACTCATGTTGATCTGGTGGTTACGCAACATGGAGAAGGCCAGATCTATATTTTCATATTTCACATTCAACAACATTTGCCGGTGGATCTCGGCATTTCTGAGAGTTTGAATAATAAAATCCCGGTTGTCTTCAACCAGTTTGACAAATTGCTTTTTATCCGGAGCATCCAGTCGCAGAATCAGTTGGGTTTTTGCCCAGTAATTTCTTTCAACCCGTATGGCGGGCTTGGGTATTTGAGAACCGATACGGGTAATGATCAGATTCCGGTGGGTACGGAAAAGCTTGGTAAAAGCTGCATGGGGGATCTGTACCAGATCAAACATCGGCTCACCACCTTCCATTCCATATTGAGGCAAAGCAGGTTCTTGCTGGCTCAACAGGTTGAAAATGGAATCCCCTGCCATACCTTTATAAAGATTCTCTTCCATAACCAGCACCACTTCACCGGGTTTACCCGTGATAGGAGGCAGTAAATCTTCCCGCTTTTTTTCTTTGCAGGCAGTTACAGACAGAGCCACAATGGCAATCGCAAAAACCTGCCACATCATTTTATTCATAATGATCGGTTTTAATGGTATGTACAGCGGGGGACATCCTAAAGATATGAAAAAATAATCTATTTGGTAAAGAGCTTGATCAGATCATTTCCATTGGCATAAATAACCAATGCCAACAGAATAACCATCCCAACGATCTGGGCAATCTCCATAAACTTATCACTTGGCTTACGGCCGGTAATAATTTCATACGTCAGAAACAACACATGGCCTCCGTCAAGTGCCGGGATGGGTAGTACGTTCAGCACTGCGAGCATAATCGAAAGAAAAGCCGTCATTTTCCAGAACACCTGCCAGTCCCACTGAGCCGGGAAAATATTCCCGATGGCGATGAATCCACCGAGTGATTTATAGGCTTTGGTTTCAGGTGAAAATATTAATTTCAGATCTTTCAGGTAAGAAGAGATCGTTTGCACCCCTTTCTTCACTCCTGCCGGCAATGACTGGAAAAATCCGTAATGGATCTCCTTTAACTCAAAAAAGGATTTCGGATCCACGGGATACACACCGATTTTCCCCGACTCCGGGACGGTGACCGGCAGATCAAGTTTTTGCCCGTTACGGTCGACCTGAATGGTAACCTGCTCACCGATATGCTTTTGTAGTTCAAGAACAAACAGATCAAAATAGGGCAGGGATTTTCCGTTGATTCCCAAAATACGGTCATCCTCCCGCATACCGGCTTCTTTGGCCGGTGCCCCTTTAGTAAACTCTTTCACTACAAAAGGATAAGCGTAATAAATAAAACTTTTCTTATCCAGAAAACGTTTGACAAAATCATCCGGTACAGGGATGTCAATTTCTTTCCCGTCCCGTTCAACCTGAATGCTCTTAGCTCCCTTATAAACAATCTGAGGGACTACATCCAGAAAATCCTCCACAGGCTGATGGTCGAGAGTAAGGATTTTATCCCCGTTGTGCAATCCCATATCCAGTGCAAGTGTATCACAGATAATTCCGTATTTTACATTAGCTGTCGGCAGGTATTTTTCTCCCCATGTAAAAAGAACCATGGAGTAGATCAGAAAGGCGAAAATCACATTATACAGTACTCCGCCAAGCATTATCAGCAATCGCTGTCCTGAAGGCTTAGACCGGAACTCCCAGGGGTGGGGTTCCTTTTTCATCTGTTCACGGTCCATTGATTCATCAATCATCCCCGAAATTTTCACAAACCCGCCAAGAGGCAACCAGCCTATACCATATTCGGTTTCTCCTTTTTTAACTTTGAAGAGGCTGAACCAGGGATTAAAAAAGAGATAAAATTTCTCTACCCGTGTTTTAAATATTTTAGCAAAGGTAAAATGACCCAGTTCATGAATAATAACCAGGATGGAGAGGCTGAGCAGCAGTTGAGCCGCTTTAATCAAGATTGTCATATTTTACGCATAAATTGTGAAACGATGGATTCGGCTATTTTTCTGGCTTCAAGATCAGATGCAAAATAATCTTCAAGTCCGGGATCAGAAATATACGAGGCTTGCCCAATAGTTCTTTCTATTACCTCCGGCATACCGGTAAAACTGATTTTCTTCTGCAGAAAAGCAGTCACCGCTACCTCATTTGCAGCATTCATCACACAGGGAATATTACCTCCCTGTCGTAAAGCTTTCAGGGCAATATTTAGGTTCGGGAATTTTTTCTTATCGGGATATGAAAAGTTCAATTGGTTAATTTCCCTGAAATCGAGTCTTGGGAATGAAGCAGGAGAACGACCGGGATAATTCAGCGCAAAAAGAATGGGAAGGCGCATATCCGGCATACCCATCTGGGCTTTAACCGACCCGTCCACAAACTGCACCATAGAATGGATAATTGATTGAGGATGCACCACGATGTCAATCTGATCCGGTTCAAGATTAAAAAGCCATTTGGCCTCGATAGCTTCAAGTCCTTTATTCATCAGAGTAGCTGAATCAATAGTGATTTTTGCACCCATATCCCAGTTTGGGTGATTCAATGCCTGGGCGGGTGTGACTTTTTCAATCTGCCGGGTTGTAAAATTAAGTAATGGTCCTCCTGACGCAGTCAGGATAATTTTCTCGATTTCATCAGATGATTCTCCTAAAAGGCATTGAAAAATCGCCGAATGCTCAGAATCAACCGGAATGACAGGCACGTTCATTTGTTGTGCCAGGCGCATCACATACGCCCCGGCGACAACCAGTGTTTCTTTATTGGCCAGAGCGATCGGTTTACCGGCCTGAATAGCATGTAAGGTAGGTTGCAGTCCGGCATACCCCACCAAAGCCGTCAAAACCATATCCACCGTTTGGATATCTATTGCCTGAGATAATCCTTCACTACCTGTCAGCACAGAAATCCCTTCATTCTTAAGCGCCTCTTTTACAATGGCATACTTATCTGTGTCAGAGATCACTACGGTGTCCGGTCTGAAATACAAAGCTTGTTGTATCAGTAATGAGGCATTAGATCCCGCAGTCAGTACTTCCGCTTTAAAACTGTCAGGATGACTTTGAATAACCTCCAGGGTTTGTGTCCCGATAGAACCGGTAGATCCCAGAATAGCAATTCTTTTGGGTGTACTCATTCGTTATAACCTTACTCGAAAGAGATATAATTTAAGGGATTTAATGGCCGTCCCTGATACCAAAGCTCAAAATGAAGATGGGACCCGGTAGTGAGTTCACCCGAATTGCCAACCGTGGCAATTACTTCACCGGCTCTGACCCGTTCACCCTGGTGGCGAAATAACTCTTTATTATGTTTGTATACCGAAATCAAATTATGGTCATGCTGTATCTGGATCGTATATCCCGAATTAGAGGTAAAATCGGCAAGAGTTACGGTTCCATCCAGGACAGCCATCACATTCTGACCTTCAGCAGCTGCAATATCCACTCCATAATGACCATGGGGATAATCAAACTTTGAAAAGATAAGTCCTTTCAGCGGAGGAAAAAAATAGATCTGACTAAGGCTTTGAGGAATGACTCCGGCACCGGGCTGAAATAAATTGTTGCGTTGGGCAGATTCAACCTGCAGACGCAACAAAGAATCATCTGCTGAACGAATATCCTGAATATTGCCGGCTTTTGCCGGTACTTCAACCTGCTCAGAACTGTAATTTTTAGGTTCGTCACCAGCTAAAATTGTTTTAATATTATCAATAAACTGGTCTTTAAGAAACAACTGGTATTCCAATGAATCAACCTTGATCGCGTTCATTCGGATATCGAGTGCCACCTCCGGAGAAGGATACCCCGGGATCAACTCCTTGACAGGAGTATAAACAATCAACACCACTACCAGCGCAGCCACGATAAAAAAAGCAGTAGCAATAACCGAAATCACATTGATTCTCGATAACCGCATAAACCACACCTCTTCAAAAGTGGTATCCCGCATGATGACAAGGCGGTACTTACTTCTTAACTTTTTAAATAACTTTCTCTTAGTTGTTGCCATAACAATAATCTCCCGGGCAAAGATAGTATAAAAAGGGTTGAATAGGCGATCATATCAGGAGATACAGAAGCAAACCGGATAACTAAAAGTGCCGTTTTTAGTCTTCTCATGAAACGGCACTTTTTTGTAGTAGCGGGAAGGGTTGATTTATCTAACCTAATCGAACATGATTATTTACTTGTCCAATTATATGACCAACTACTTATCCATTTTGTCAGGTAGATGACTTTTCATTTCTGCCTTTTTTCTCTTACTCAGTACTTTCTAACCATTTCTTAAAAGCTGTGGCTTTCGTCTTACTAATGATCACATCTGTTTCAGGCGGGGGAATCAAATCGAGCTTCAGTTTGCGGTTGAAATGTTGTAAGGCCGATACTACGGATTGTCTGGAAATTAGAAATTGCCGGTTCACTCTAAAGAATTCTTGAGGATCTATTTGATTCTCAATCTTGTCCAAAGCCAGGTCGACAACATAACGGTTTGCCTCATGGGTTTTACAAAAAACCAGTTCACTTTCGATGTAGAAGTAAGCAATCTTTTCAACCCCAAGCGGGATTAACCGATCTTTGTGGTGGATGAGAAAACTGCGCCGGCAGTTTTTGACCTTGGCCTTCTTAATTTCACTGATTGCCTCCATGAGCGATTGCTGATTCAGTGGGTTCTTTTTTCCGTACAGCTTATGATATTTTGCTAAGGCTTTTTCCAGGGCCGAGTAGTCAATTGGTTTCAATAGATAATCAATTGAATTTACTTTAAATGCTCGGAGCGCGTATTCATCATAAGCTGTTGTAAAGACAATTGGAAACTCAATGGATACCTGATCAAAAATGTCAAAAGACTCCCTGTCTGCCAAGCGGATATCGAAAAATCCAAGATCAGGTTTGGGGTTTTTATTAATCCACGCAATTGTTTCTTCCACTGTTTGCAATATGGCTAACACTATGACATTTGAATCCAACTCATGAATGAGATCAACCAAGTTTCTGGCTACGCCACTTTCATCTTCAACGATTAAGACTCGCATATCAGGGGCAATTTAACAATGAAATGGGAATCTGATTGCTGAATCACAATTTGTTTACCGGCAATAAGTTCAAAACGATTATTGAGGTTGTTTAGCCCTGATCCCAGTCCTTCAGAATTCTCCTTTTTATTCAAATTGTTGCTTACAGATAAATGATCATTATCAATTCTGATGTTAAAAATCAGTGGATGATCATGGCTGATGATGTTATGTTGAACACCGTTTTCAACCAATAGTTATAAAAGGACAATACCAGGAATAAAGCCAATTGAAAAATCGCATCCTTGCTGGCTATCTGAGCCCTGTATAATCTTCCCTCGATTTCTCGGTCACCCAGCCCGCTGAGGTTCAAAGCTTCGATCATACCGATTATTGTCCTCATATTGAACAAGATCACGGTGAGAATCGCCACAATTACTAAAATAAATAAGCCTGATTTTCTTGACATGATAAAATAAAAAAAGGGGACCCCCGTTCCCTAATTTACCCTTTTCTATTATCTCCCCCCTCTTTTAACTCTCTTTTTCATTTCCTGTCTTCTCATTTCGACTGCTTTTTGCGCTTCTTCTATCTTTTTTTTTCCTTCTTTTTTGGTCATTTTCCCAGCTTTAACAGCCTCATCAACCTCCTGCTGTAACTGATAAATATAGTCCCTCATCCGCTCTTCAGGATTTGCACTTTGACCTTTATCTTCAGATGATTTATTTTCTCTGTCTAGTCGAGCCTGCAAATCTTTTCTCAGTTCAAACAAGATTGGCTCAATTTCTTTTCTATCAAGCTTTCCAGATTTTACTGCAGATACCAAAGCATCTTCAGCTCCTTTGAAATACCCTTCAACCCATTTTGTTCTGGCATTTCTTGCTTCGGCACCGGGTTGCTCAAACATCGCTAATTTCATCTCTATCAAGCGACGTTCTGCTGCCTCTTTACTTAAATCACCTTTTTCAACAGCGGCTTTAATTTCTCTTTCTGCTGCTCTGTAACGAGCTACTTTTTCCTCCCGGGTTTGTGCCATGACCGTCAAGACCATGGTTAACAAAACCATCAATGTGATTACTTTTTTCATATTTTGATAATTGACAGATTTTCAACAAATGTATTCGTAATTATATCCAATTGTTGATGTGATCCGGGTGAAGTGGACAATTTTCATTCTGAAGTGGACACGATGTATTAACTCTAATAACAGCATGCCATTTCAACCCACTTTTTGTCCGGTTCACACGATTGTTCTCACCATTCTTTAACTTTAATAATAACTTTGCTTCAAAAATCTTTCAAACTGGAAAACTTTGATGTTATGAGAAAGCCTATTGTCGGTTCACTTTTCGTATTATTCCTATTATTAGCCTTTTCCCCGAGGGCTTCTGCCCAGGATATAAAAGGAGGTAAAGTTGAGTACGACCAAACCAATTATCATAAATTAGAGAAATACGGTAAACCCAAAATTGATAAATTTATTAGCAGTCTACCTTCTACAACTATAGATTCAAAGGTATTAGAATTTTCCTCTAAAACTGCATTATACAAGGAGAGTCTTAAGCCTGAAGATCCTGCATTGGCCAAGATGAAGATGGGAATTAAGCGGGTGAGTTTCCTTAAACCTCCAACAGTCAAACTCAGAGAAGTGTATACGGATCTTCGTAGCGGGAAACAGCTTAGGCAATTGGAATTCATGTCCCGATTCTTTTTAATGGAAGAGAAAACCGGTCAATCGGCCTGGAAAATTGAAACTGAGCAAGTGAAAATATTGGGATATACCTGCCAGAAGGCAAGCATGCAAAAAGGAGGGAAAACCATTACCGCCTGGTTTACACCGGAGATACCGGTATCTATTGGTCCGGCTGAATATGAAGGCCTTCCTGGTCTGATTCTATCTGTCGAGGAGGACGGACGGAACATCATCCTGGCGACTTCTGTTGATCTTTCAAAGCCTGATCGTAAGCTTAAAAAGCCAAAAGAAGGGACCAAAGTCGATCAGGAGAAACTTGACAAAATAATTGCCGGGAAAATTGAAGAATGGAAAAAACAGCAACAGAACCGTGGACGCAACAGAGGGGGAAAGCGCTAATCAATTGATATTACACTGGCTACTTTCAATTAAAAAAACTGAAGCATTATGAACAAAATATGCATTCTAATAGCAGCACTTTTATTGCTGAACCTGACTGCTTATTCTCAATACTCGGTAAAAGGTAAATTGTTTGATAATCAGGATAAGCCTTTGGTTAGTGCTACTGTTGTGTTACTAAATCCCTCTGATTCAATTATGAAGTATTTTGGGATTAGCAATAAGAAAGGTGAGTTTAAGGTGACAGGGATCCGAAAGGGAGAATATATTATGCAGTGCTCATTTGTAGGTTCCGAATCATACTATCGAAATATCAGTTTTCCTAAAGCTGATGGGAATGATTTGGGTAAGATTGTTCTTAAGCCAAGTACGATTGATGAAGTAAAGGTGATTGGGGAATACATTCCTATACGTTTCAAAAATGATACCACCGAGTTTAATGCTAAAGCTTTTTCAACCAGGCCTGGTGCAGTTGTTGAAGAGCTTTTAAAGAAAATACCCGGGATTGAAGTTGACCTTACCGGGAATATTAAAGCCTTGGGTGAGGACGTAAAAAAAGTGCTTGTGGATGGGAAGGAGTTTTTTGGTAAGGACACTAAAATTGCTTCGAAAAATCTTCCGGCTAATGCCGTGGAGAAGGTGCAGGTTTTTGATAAAAAATCTGACCAGTCAGAGTTTTCAGGGGTAGATGATGGTGTGCGTGATCGAACGATCAATCTGGATTTGGATGAGAAGATCAAAGTAGGTGCATTTGGAAATATCAGCGTAGGTGGCGGGCATGATCTGCTCATCAAAGAAGAAGGGAATGAGGATCAACATTATCAGCTTAGTGGAAAGATTTACCGCTTCAAAAATGACATGCAACAGGCCCTCATGGGTATGTCAAATAACACCAATGAGTTTGGATTCTCAACTGGTGAAACCACTAAATTCGGAGATGGTATCACGGGTTTGAATACCACCCATGCAGGTGCATTGAATCTCACCTGGAATCCCAGGAAATTTAACTTCTATAACATCTACTATGTAGGTAATGTTAGAAAGCAGGTCTATGAAGAATTAAATATCTCCAAGAACTACATCAAGGATGCTGTTTATGATGCTGAGAGTAACCTCAATTCTGAATCAAGGAAGATCCCTCATTCACTTAATATTAAAATCAAACATAGGTTCAAAAACAAGCCCGATCATTACCTGATTCTTGAAGGTGGTGTAAGTATCAATAATGGCACCAGTAATTCAAAGAATATTGTGAGCAATATGATTAGTACTCAGAATGTGAGCCATCTTGAGGCAATACAACATGCTAAGAACTCAGGCCTGAGCGGTAATTTCAATGGCAGCTATCAGGCAAAATTATTTAAGGGAAAAACCCAAATAAGTATTCCTTTTAATGCCAGTTTAAGTAATGGTTTTAATGGGATTGATTTTGAAAACACGCTGAGCTATTTTAATCCGGAAAGTGTGAATATCACATCCCAATTCCAGGATAATCAGAACGATAACAAAGAAGCAGGTGTCTCTCCCAGGATCATGCAGCAGATCGGGAAAGGATGGCACCTGAGTGTTGATTTCAATTTAAATGCCAACCAGGCCAGCTTGGATCGCGATCTCGGGCATGTAGTTGGTGATGTTAAAAATGCGGTTGATTCACTTAGCCCTGTATTCACTCGTGATGAACGATCGATGACTCCCGGGTTGTCCCTGCAATGGACGAATTCAAAACATCGCCTAAATTTTTATTTTAAAGGTGCCTGGAATGAGATCGACAAAACTCTTTGGGGTGTTTCTCTCGGCAAGACCACATTCTTTAATCCGCTGGGTGGTATTTCATGGGAATTTGAACCCCGTGAGCTCAGGAGGATCAAGCTTAATTACATGACCTATAACTCCATGCCGGCGATCAACCAGCTCCTTCCCGTTTCAAATACGCTGAATCCAATGTCAGTTTACATAGGAAATCCAGACATTGAACCTGCTGTTAATCATAGATTTAGCACGGAGTTCAGCATTTTCGATCAGTTTTCTTTTACTGCACTGTTTTTCAACATAACAGGGATGTATCGTCAAAATGCCATGAGTACATCAAGAACAATAAATGATAAGCTTGAACAAACGATCACCCCTATTAACGTTGAAGATGCCTATTCCTTAAATAGCTTAATAGATTTTTCAACTCCTATTAAATCGATAGGGATAAAAATCCAGATGCGAGTTGGGCCAAACTGGTCACGTAGCAGTAATATCATCAATAATGAAATCAATAAGGTGCAATCCTTGTCCAATACTTTCTTTGCCTCTATTGAAAACCGGTTTAAAGACAGGATTGATGTCAAATTAGGAGGCTATCTCAGCCTGTCCAATACAAAGTATTCCATCAATGAAGAATTCGATAATAAGTATTCAACACTGAATTATTTTGGAGACATCCGATATCACATGAACGATCACTGGCACTTCTGGTTCAGAACATCGGTTGAAACATACAATTCAAAAAGTTTTAACGAAACCTTAACTTTCCCTTTAATGCATGCTTCCATCAGTTATAGCTTCCTGGAAGGAGGAAAAGCAAGCATCCTGTTAGAAGGAATTGATCTGCTGGACAAGAACAATGGATTTACCCAGATGAGTGATATCAATTACATGGCCCAGAAAACCAGTAATACTATTGGACGATTAGTGATGTTGACCTTCAAATATCGGTTTAACCAAGTGGGGGCAGGGAAATGAACCAATAATAAGCACAAAATAGAATCATGAAACTACACCATTTCTACCTTGTAATTTTGATCATAGGTATTACGGTATCCTGTGCCAATCCAAAAGAGACAACCAATGATGTCATCAAGATTGATCCTGATGAATTCATTAATCCTTCTGATCATGGAGAGGATTGGATTGATTCAATAAAGTTCATCCGACTCGAAACACAAAAGGATTTTTTCATTCCTAATGATGCGAAATGTAAAAAAAGAGGTGAATATTGGTTAATTGGTAATACTGATCAATTATTAATTTTTGACGGAAATGGGAATAGTGTTGGATCACTCAAATCTAAAGGTAAGGGCCCAACAGAATTTGCTTATATAGGAGATTTTGATCTTGTCCCTGAAACCGAAGAGATAGTATTGTGTGAGAATAGAAATATCGCGTTTTATTCTCTTACTGGTGATTTTATTGAAAAGAGTCACATACCATTAAGGCCTTGAAACATAGCCGCACTTAGTAATGATTACTTCGCATTTGCACCAGGACGGTTACATAAAGGAAGAGAAAAATCCCTTGGTAACTATCAACTCCTAATTACAAATAGACATGGTGAAATAGTTGATAGAAAGTTCGAATACCCCTACTCAATTGTAAATGACGGGGATACTGAATTTAGGAAATCGACGAATAGAGGTGCCACACTGTTTTCTCTAAGTTATGATCAAAATATTTATGAAATTGGACCGGGTCTTAATTTATCTGCTAAATATCGTTTTGATTTTGGACCGTTTAATCCCGACACCAGTTATCTCAATGATGAGAGAGTAGTTAACGATACAGAATTATATCTCAAGTATACTGGAAAACTGACTAGAGTGTTTTCAATTGGTGAAGCTGGGAATAACCTTTTATTTCGTTGTGGTTCTGATAAACATCAAAAAGCTGCTTTTCGTATTATTAACAAAAAAAGTGGAAATCAAAGGTCGATAGTGATGAATAAGCCACCACTGCTTGGACATTTTAAAGGATGGCCAATTTATTCATACTCAGGTTCCACTGGAGAATACTTGTTTCATATGTTAGCAGCTCACTATGTTGTGGATCTCCTGGGTTCATTGAGTACTAAGGAAATTGAAGATTTATCCAGCCAGGAAGGTTTTTCACAACTAAAGAATGTAGGCATTGAAGACAACCCAATTCTTGTTTTATATAAGTTGAAAGATTTTTAAACAATATACCAGAGGTCCATTTAAAGTAGTGGAACATGTAGGAGATCATTAACTATGAGAAATGAAATTTTGAAAAACTCACAATCATTGGCTGAACTTGAAAGTAAATTATCTAACCAACAATATTAACACAATCTCCCATCTAACTAACTGTATTTCTGAGGGTAAGGATTTGGACATAAAAAAACAGACCGATAAAAATACCGGTCTGTCATCTCAGGTAGCGGGGGTAGGACTTGAACCTACGACCTTTGGGTTATGAGCCCAACGAGCTACCAACTGCTCCACCCCGCAATGTGGGGGCAAAGTTAATAAAAAAAGTATTATCTTTATTCAGTAAAACCAGAACCTCTTTATTTATGATTATGAAAACAAAACATTTTTTTACATGTTTATTACTGGCTGTTTGCTTTGGACCGGCCGGTCTGATGGCACAGAATCAGGGAGAGGCTCAAGTTTCCGGAGACACGGTGCAGTACGGCCCCCTGGATCTTTGGGGAGTTGGACTGAAAGCCTCCACCGACGGGGTGGGATTTGAACTGGTTAAAGGATTTGGAGAGCGGATCAATCTACGTTTAGGATACGCATCCCTGAACGTTCCTTATTCACAAGCTGTTCAACAAGAAGATATTGACCTGAACGCTGCTGCCAATTTCAAATTCGGCGGGGTTAGTTTTTTTGTGGATTTTTATCCCGTTAAAAACGTGATCCACCTGACCGGTGGGATTATGTACAATCAAATGGTACATTCGATAACCATTACTTCACTTTCAGAGTTTCCTTTTGGCGATATCATGGTTCCGCCTGAAGATGTCGGATTTGTGAAAGCTACACTGACACCCGGCACACGGGTTTCACCTTACATGGCCCTGGGATTTGGCAATACGCTTTCAAGACAACACCGGGTATCCGTCAATTTTGAATTGGGTGCCTTGTATTATGGCAGTCCACAACTTGATTTAACGGGTGACGGAATTGTCGGCCCTTTGGCCAGTGAGCATAATGAATCTGTGATTATGGCTTCCATTGCACAATATCAGTGGTTTCCCATGATCTCTTTTCAATTATCTTTCAGAATTATTTAATCCTTAATAATCCTAAACAGTTTGAAAAAATTACTTCCGATATTATCCCTGCTGAGCTTGTTACTGATAGCAGCGGGCCAGGGATGCAAACAATTCAGTCTGAATACCGATGACCTTGAGCTTTCTGTTGACATGAACATCATCAAAACCAATGTCACGATCAGATTTTTGGATGCTGCTACAGATGAACTTATCGGGTTTGATAATGACAACCGGATCAGGGTCACCGTACATGGTCCGGACAGCCTGAATGTATTGACTACATCCGGAGAACGCAAACCACAATATTTTTCAGCTGCCGGGTATTTAAGCCTGGGGCTGGATCCATATAAAGCCAAACCCACTGCGGATGATCCGGTAGATTTTACACTGGTTGCCCAGCTTCCGGGATATATTTCAACTTCACTCCCGGTTACACTGGTTTCCGAAGGAGGATTTGATTTCATTGTCAGGATGGTCAATGAGGGAGATCCTCCGGACGGTGTAGCAATAAAAAGCGAAGAGAATGCAGGTACAGCTACGGGAGGAGATTTAGAAGAAGACATTAAAATCAATACGGACAATAAAGAAGTTGATATTACCATAAGCAAAGGAACCACACTCAAAGATGAAGAGGGACAACCTCTTGAAGGGGAACTGAGTGTGACTATGGCTCATTTTAATCCCACCGAACAGGATGCCCTGTCGGCTTTCCCGGGCGGTCTAAACGTCAAAGTGAAAAATGAATCGGAAAATGAAGATGCCGGTGTCTTTGTTTCTGCCGGTTTTGTATCTATTGACATCACCGACCAAAATGGTAAAAAAGCAGCTCTTTTCGAAGGTGGCGGATTGAACCTGAATGCACAAATTGACACAAAGGTACTCAACCCTGAAACGGGGCAACCGGTTCAGGCCGGTGATATTATCCCCTTTTGGAGTTACAATGATGAGACCGGCGAATGGAAATTCGAACGCAATATCCAGGTGGAAGCATCTCCCATGGGATTACAAGTCAGTACCCGACTTCCGCATTTAAGCTGGTGGAATATCGATTGGTTCGATGCAGCCTGTGCTTTTGTTGAGATCTATTTTACGACCGATCAGGCCGATAAAACAGGAGCTACCGGTTGGGGATATGGCCTTAGATGGATCGCTCAACTGGTAGGCGGGGATGCAAGTTACCAGTCTGAGGGCTACTTTGCCGGATTCCCTGAACTAACCGGTATCATGTCAGTTTTGAACACCGAACGACTGCAAAGCGTTCCCTATAACAAACAGATACAAATTACTTTTTTTGCTGAAGGAGAACACCCGCTCTGGCAAACTCCGGATCCAATTACTTATGATTTCTGCGCTGAAAGTCCGGTTGAAGTTCCGCTCACACCCAATGCTTCTACCGGTGGCGGATCAGATTTACTGACCATCACTTTTACGGTCTCAATCTATTGCACCGACCTTGGAACAAGCGCTAATATTCCGGATAACACGCTGCTGCGTTATCGCAAGAAAGGCACTTCAACCTGGACTACCATCTCTGCATCCAGCAACCAGGTGACAATTGGCGGACTTGAACAAAACACGGTTTATGAAGTCCAGGCATTATATGATGGAGCGTGGATCCCCTCACCTGCCTTTGAATATTTGGTAGAACCTTCCACAGAAACTAACCTGAGTAAAACCCTCACTTTCAATCTTAATTGCGGAGGATAGCATATTGCTTTTTTTTACCAAAAGCCCTGCCTTTGCTGAAGCAGGGCTTTTTTGTTCAGAACTTTCTGAAAAAGTCGACCCTGCCGGTTCAATAATTTTATCAGAATGAACGTATCTTATTTCCGAAAAGAATCCGATGCTTATGAAACTCTTTTATTCATTTATCAGGCCATTGTTCGCGGCCACAATTTTTCTGCTGATCGTCTCACCGGGTTGCCGGAAATTTGAAGACGGACTCAACAACCTAACCTGGAGCCTTAATTTTAATCTGGTCTCAACTACCTGGGATATTCAGTTTGTGGATGCACAGACCGGCGACCTTATCGGAGGCCTGGATACCAATCGTGTTGAAGTTTCGATCACGGGGCCCGACGAAACTTATTTGATTGATCTGGCAGGTAAAAAGCATAACTTTTTTTATTCAACATACGGATTTCTGAGTCTGGCTTTACATCCTGACCGCCGGGATCCGGACCGGGAAAATCCGGTCAGATTCATGCTTCATGTCCGGTATCCCGGTTATCTTCCGGTATCCTTACCGGTCATTACTTATACAACCGGTATTCATCCGGTCAAGGTTCAATTGGTTAACCGTTCCACAGCCGTTCCTCCTGTCGGAATCCTCAATCAACAAAATCTGACCCAAGTTGTAAACGGTCAAACCGGGGACAGCCTCGAACTATTCACCCCATTGAATCAGGCTTCACTAAGTATCCCGAAAGACACCCGTCTGACCACCTTACACGGGGCAGAACTGGGTGGCTCCCTGTCGATTACACTGGGTTATTTTACTGGTGGTAACGAAGTAGCTGTTAAATCTTTACCGGGAGGGCAGATGGCTGTTAAAACTAACCAGTCATACGGACAGATATATCCCGCTGCCGCACTTTATATCGGTTTAAGTGATGAATACAACAAAGAAGCTGCTTTTTTTGACCAACCACTTCATACCACCCTTCTGATTGATAACCGGGTATATCACCCTGATGATGGCAGCCGGATTTCACCGGCTGACTCACTTGATGTATGGTATCAGGATATAGAAACCGGTACCTGGAGAATACTCCAAACTATTCACCTGGAGGCGTTCCAAAATAAAATCCTGGCCCATTTCCCGGTAAACCGGACGGGTTTGTTTATGCTGGGCTGGATTGACGATATATTATGTAAAGAACCATTATCCATTCATTTTAATACTCTTCCTGAATACCGTACTTTGCCCTATGTTTTCCAGGCTTCTGTGTATGAAGTTATTTCAGATGAAGTGCGTTTTATCAGGCAAATAACCGTAGGGAATCCCATCGGTCAGGATGCCCGCCTCAATAACCTTCCGGGAAACCGGGAGCTGATCATTCGATGGAATGATTACCTGAATGGCCCGAATGCCTATTACCGGGCTCCGGACCCATTGTTATACAGTAATTACTGTTCTTCTTCAGCAGTTGATCTGGATCTGCTTCCTAAAGCTACCAGTTCATTAAAAGAGGTTCATGTAGTTTTCATTGACAGACAGCATAATAATTCACGCTATATCCCGCAGGTTTTCCCAGGCTATTATCGTCAATTAGGCAGTACATGGCAATCGGCATTTGTATATCAGGGAGTAGCCTATCTGGTTAATGCCCGGGAAGGAGCTACCTATGAATTAGGTATCAATTTCAAGGGAGAATTTCATAGAAAAAAGGTGGTTATTGGCAGCGGGGAAGTTATGGAAATTGAGATAGAGATTGATTAAGAAGGTTTAGTAGGTTTAGAAGGTTTAGTAGGTTTAGTAGGTTTAGAAAGTTTAAAATTGATACGGCAGTGAAAAAGTATTTGTTCTTCACATTAATTTTATCAGGATTAATAAGTTTTTCAGGTTCAGGTTATGGCCAGCGGATCCGGTTCTCATTTCCGCAGGTAGATTGGTCAGAAGGCTGGGCTGTTGCTTTCAAAACAGGCACACTCGGACCCGGTTTTGAAGCGATCAAATCTGTAAATGAGAACTGGAATGCCCGGGCAGGTTTCAGTTATCTTCCGTTTCCGGTTAACCGGCAGGTTGAACAGGAAAATATGAGTATCTCGGTTCAATCAAAAGTCAGGTTGGGAGGAATCAATCTGCAAACCGATTTTTTTTATCACCCGTGGTACTATTTTACCGGCGGTTTAATGATAAATCTGATCCGTGCCCGGCTTGATCTTTCATTAAATGAAAACATTCAGTATGGTGACATTACCATTACTCCGCAGGATATTGGTAATATGAAGGTAAAAGTCAGACCAGGCTGGCCGGTTTCTCCGTTTATCGGAATAGGTGTGGGTAATCCGCTTCCAAAAGGACGAAAATTCTGGTTTAATATTGAGTTGGGTACCATGTACCAGGGGAAACCCCGGTTTAATCTCGAAGCCAACGGAATGATTGAACCCACAGCTAATGAAACTAATGAGAAAATACTTAGAAAAAACTATAAAGGGTTACAGTTTTATCCCCTTTTCTCGGCACAAGTCAACTACTTAATTAGATAGAACTTTTACTTCAGAGTTGCCGTTTCAGTAGTTTTAAATGTCATAGGGATGGTCATTGGAGTAGGTAGTTGCGGTGAATCAACAGAGATTAACCCAGTAATGGAGGTCACTATTTCCCCATGTATAACCAATCCGGATTCAGAATCTATGGTATAAGTCCCCTGACCGCTACCAGACAGATCATATTCCATCGTCATACCCTGCATTTCTATACTGGTTGAATCTTTTTGTGTGATTTGCTTATTCACATTGATTTGATAACCGTCTGCATCTGACTTTTTCAAGGTATATATTGTTTTGGTTTTGAACGGTATTAATTGGTCGAATTCTTCTTCTTTTTCCCATGTTTTGCCCTTTTTTACCGCCTGGCCAGGATATTGAATCATAAATCCCTGAAGCATTTGTGAAAGTCCGCTCTCAGAAGAGATTCCGGAACTTAACCCCGCCAGCATTTGATTTTGAGCATTTGTCACATTAGTCAGAGAGTCAAATTTCTGTTTTAATGATTCAGATGCTTTAAATCCCCTTACTAATCCATTGGAATTTAGGGTGAACTGAAAAGTTTCACCAAAGGTTATCATTATGGCAGTTGCCCATTCCGGAATCTCCGCAACTGAATCAGAATCAAATTTTAGCTCGCCCATCGGTGAATTGGTATTCATAGTTACATGGGATAATTCCCCTTCTATGATAAAATCCCCATTGCCGGTTAGACCCAATACTTTAAAATCATATTGAAAAGTTACAGATGATCCTATCGTCTGGCTTTCTCCCATGACTTCCTGCGAGATTTCTGACTTGATATTTTTTTCAAGAATAAATTCCTGTCCCTTTGTCAGGCGGTATTTCAGGGTTACTTTTTTGGCCTCTGCCTGGCCTGTTGCAACTAATACCAGAAGTAAGAGAAGTAATAATTTTAATTTTTTCATAATTAGTGGTTCTGATTTTGATAATTGGTTCTTATGCCTTATCGTAAAGGTCTAAATATTTACACTTTCCCCTGACTGACCAGGCGGGCAAAATGTTCAAAAGAGCGGTCCCAGGTTTTTTCAGCGTCATCCGGGAAAGCACATGCCGGTAATTCCCTGGCTGCCAGATGATAACTTATGCATTCACAACAGATACCCTTTCTCGAACAGGGCTCATAAGTACAATTACAATGAGTCAGGTTTGTTTGTATTTTACACTCCATAACCATGGAACAATTTTATGAATTACTTACTATAAGGTTACGAATATAGTAAGAAAAGAGACTGCCCAATCTCCAGATCCTGAAAAAACTCTTCAGCCAGATCAGCATTTGCTGGATAACAAAGAAAAGCAGTATTAAACCTGTTGTATCCGTAATCACATCCTTTTTCAGCAAATAATATCCTATCAGGACAAGCACAGGCAAAACAAGCAGCATCAGATCCAGCAGGATTAAAGAGAAGAATCTGGAGATCATAAACTTGATCGATCTCCACAAATATTTGACAACCTTGGTTTTTGAATCATTAAATAAAGTGATCTTTGCAATATCCCCCGAAATATTCAAAAGAAGAACAAGGATCAAATAAATCACGAAAGAAAAAAGAACAATATGTACAATCCATTGATCCGTGGGGGATTCTTTGAGAGAGATCAGCAGCATTGCAGGAAGAAAAATCAAGAGTGCCAGAAGGAGGTAAATGGCCCATAAAGCCACAGCTAATTTTAAAAAGCGCCAGAAGTGGTTATGGGCAGAACGTAAAAAAGCAGCTATTTTGAACGGCCCGTTCGGATTTGAAACGCGATACAGGATCCCTCCGTTAAACCATATTTGAATAAGCATAAAACCCGCTACGAGTGGCCACCATCCTTTCAGGTAAAAAAGCAGTGATTTCCCTCCGGTTTTCAGCATATCATGTAATGCAGTAGCATCAAAACCATTTATTAGACGATCCGGAAGAAGACTGTTACCCGTCATATCATTAACAAGCCTTATGAAGGGGATGGTAGTGATCACTGCCACAACGAACAGGAAAAGATAAATCCAGGTTACCATACGGAGTGAACGGAATGCGATAGAGAGCCCTTTAAAATATGATCTGATAGCTTTCATAATATTATCTCAAGAATCAACTAAATATTGCAGTGATTTGCATCAGGTTTTGTATAAAGAACAAGAATTTTGTTCCCCACTTCAAAGAGAGTTTCCGGTGAGGTTTCAGGGATAAACTATTGTTCATCATGTTTGTATCAAGCAGGATTTTTTGATCGGGATCAATTTGTGCCCATAGAACTTTACGGGATCCAATGTATTTGAAATCGTGGTATTTTTCTTTTCCGTCCCATCGTTCTATAACTGTAGTACCGTCATTAAAACCAATCATAACATCCAGTGGTATGACACCGTCTCCGAGTCGTTCAAGTCGAACAACCGAAATGTAATGATCATGGTGTTTCTCAGCCGGATGATAGGATAAATTTCTCTTTCTGCCAAACCATCCGCCCTTTTGAATCTCAGAAGAGATCAGAATATCCCGAACCCGGTAATCCACTTCCCGGGTATCAAATAAAAACTGATTAAAGAACCAATTCATTGAAGATACGGAAAGGTTGTTTGGACAAAGGGCTACCACTTCATTCACTATGTCAATGAAATCTTGTGACGATGGATGTTTAAAGGCCCATCTCCGGTAATAGGTTTTAAAAACCTGATCCATACAATCACGTCCGATTAATCGTTCGAGTGTCCGCATCATGGTAGCCGGTTTCTGATACGACAGAACTCCGTAACTTCCATGTGGGAAAGACCAGGAATTATTGTATGTAGGTACAATAGAACGTGCCGGAAAATCCAAATAAGAAATCCGGCAGAATTCTCCGTCTCCAAGGCGAGCAAACGGAAAATCGGCCATGCTTTGTTTCTCACCATAGGCCCAATCCATGATACGGGTCTCAAAATAGGTATTGATTCCCTCATCCATCCAGGGTTCTTCAAATTCGTTGGTAGCCAGCATCCCCATAAAATAGGCATGTCCAAATTCATGAATAGTAACCACTTCGGGTAATCGTAATCCACGTGGAAGGTCATAGGCTGTTCCTGTGGTAATCATCGTGGTATATTCCATCCCGCCGGATGACTGTCCGGAGGTTGGAGGATCTACTATGGTCAGGTAGGGCCAGGGATAGGTGCCGACATGATCATTAAAGTATTGCATGGCATATTTCACAGCTTTTATATAGCGGTCGGCCTGACGGTAATGTTCGGGTTGCATCAGGCAGCGAATATGAATATGCTGCCACTGATCTTCAGCCACCATAAAGCGTTTGCCGGCGGTCCATGCAAAATCCACTATATCTTCACCACGAAAGGTAAGTGATTTATTCCCGGCACCATCACTTTGTTCATGGACAAGCAAACCGCATGATCCAACCTGGTATGATTCAGGCAGGGTAATTTTAACGACATAAGTACCCGGATCAGCGTAAAACTCCGAGTTGGCATGAAATTGATGGGCATTCCAGCCTCCGGTGGTTCTCCCGCGCATACCAGCCGGTTCATAGACGGCGAGTTTGGGAAACCATTGAGCTACAAAGAAATAGTCTTTACTATATCCGGACCGGGAGGTTAATTTTGGTAATTTAACTTCAAATTTCATCCGGACACTAATGGTTGAATCGGGCAGCAACAATTGTTTCAGCGGCAACCGCATGATGGTCAGGTCGGTATCGGTAAAAGCAGAATCCGGGGGTTCAAGGTTCCAGATATATGCCGGATTTTCCGGTCCCCATTGATCGGTCCCGGTAAATTGGAGAGTTTGAGTCCGGTCTTCACCCCTGACGAAGCAACTGATTACCCGGATATACCCATATTCAACCGAATCTCTGACAGCAGGTCTCCGTTCACTGAAAAACCGGGAGTAGTCATTCCTGAATGCGTTCATATACATATGAAACAGGAGTTCATGGAGCGTATCGGAAGAAGGATTCCGGTAGGTAAGAATCATGGTACCTTGAACCAATTTTTGTTGAGTATCGAGACTGGCTTCGATCTGATAATTCGTCAGTCGTTCGCTAAGTGGTTTTTGAAGTATTTCCTGGGCTGTAACGGGGGCAATTAGCCAGTTGAGGAGAAAGAAACAGAGAATGAATAAATTCCGCATAGATAAAAAATTAAAAGAATACGTAGAGAAAAAAATTGACAACTTTATAGAGTTGACATCTTCCTAAAATACGAAAATTATCACGGAATAAAATATTTTATTGCTGGTCTTTAGCATATTAGTCATAACCAGAAGTAAATTCTATTAAACTTGTCAACTGAATAATACAGAGTTGACAACTCTCTTATATGAGCAAGTGGAAGAATTAATATCTTTAGACTCAAGATAGAAGAAGAGGGTTGACAACTTTTTAGAGTTGACAACTCTTTTCTCTCTCTTTTAATTCTGAGCCAAGACCGGGAATCGAACCCGGATCGGCGGTTTACGAAACCGCTGTTCTACCGTTTAACTACCTTGGCAGGAGCGGGGACAAAGATAAAACAGATTTTGAAATTTCTTTCAGGTTCCAGGCAAGCTAATTCCGGTCTGCAGTCAGTACCATTATCAAACCACTGTCCACATCCATGATATATGCGCTGAATCCGATTTCAACCTGCTGGTCCTGAGTTAAATAAGCACCGTGGTACATTGAGCCGTCCACCTCCCAGTAATCATAACCGGATACCTGCACAGGAAGCGGACCTACCCACCCCTCCTGAAGCGGAACATCAAAAACAATGGCATTACCGGCATCCCTTATATGCTCCCCCTGAAAGAGTAATTCGTCGTCCTCATAAAAATCGATCATATCGGAGTAATGAGGATTTTTCTCAATATGCATCACACCCGTGATGTCATAGAAACCGGGCTGATCACCTAAATAGACCAAATCACCATTGATCTGATCATAAATTTTAACCTGGTAATCATAATACCCTAAAAGCGTGTCGCGTATATCGGGCCCGGGCTCCTCATGACAGCCACTAAGAGCCAGAATCAGGGGTATCAGAAGAACGGGAATCCGGAAGATTAAGTGAATCGGTTGTTTTTTCATGTTGGTACTGATTTCGGATGATTGTATCACTTGAAACCTGACGAGTGCGTAATAACCGGATTGCTTTTTGGTTTCGCTTTATCGTTTGTTTCAATTGATAAATTTCACTCAAAACCTGTGCCAATTCATATCCTTCCTTAACTGCCAGGCGGTCAAACTTCTCCATCACAATGTAATAGAATTTTTTTCCGGTAAAACGAACCTTCAATGGTTCATCATTATGATCTACAATAAATCCTATGACCCCATTATCAGTTCCCTCTCTGAAATCAATTGTTTCCCATTTGTCATCCATATCCTGCACCTTTCTGTTCCATGGATTACCCAGGGGGATTGTATCGGAGAAGATGTAGTGATCCCGATGATATACTTTAATACAGAAATGATCAATCCACTCTTTTCCATAATAGTGCGAAGTAAGCCACATCTCTCCCCGGTTGTTGATATTAACCTTCAGGAAGGTCCGGTTCCATGAATTTCTAACTGTTTGCCGTTTATGTTCGTACATCCCCGGTTGCCCGGCTTTGCCGGGTATCCACCTGAAATTTTTCGACAGCAATTTGACTCCGGGCTCTAATGAGTCTAACATTACTGAAGCAGATCGTATTAATTGTGTATGATAATCATAAGCGACACTGTCTTGCAGTTTCAGTGCCTTACCCACAATACCGAATTGATCAGGATACCAGATCTGAATTGAATCAAGCAACTGCATCGCTGTTTCCAACTGTCCGCCATGATACAGATTACGTGCCTGCTCCAAACGAATCCGGGCTTGCTTTTCCTGATCAGACGAACAGGAAAAAACACCAATACCTAAAATCAGTATCCATACGGTCCCTAAAGTAAATCTATTTTTCATCTACCGATATTTGATTTAAAAATACACTAAAACCATTATCTTCACAAACCCGTGACAATGCCGATTAAATATGAAGCATTCCGTAATATTACTGACACCATTATTCTTGCTGGCTGCAGCCTGCTCTGAAAGATTTGATCCTTATATTCCTTCCGATCCGATACCCGTAGTTTACGGAATGATTAATCCTGCTGATTCGGTATTTGCAATCAGGCTGACCAAAACTTTTGTCGGGCCGGGAAATGCCGAATCCTATGCACGGATACCCGATTCAATATACTACCGCAATGCTGCCGTATGGCTTGAAACAAAAACCCCGGGTGGAAAACTCATTGAACGGGCTGACCTGATCCCCACGCTGATTCATGACCGGGTTGAAGGTGTTTTTGCTACGCACAATAACCTGGTATATCAAACCGACAGCAGTCACCTCCATCTTCTTCCTTCCTATTTTCTTCATATAGGCCTTCCCTACCGGGTTGATTTACACCTGTTTGTTAAAATCCCGGGACTTGAAGACACCGTGCATGCCGTATCACATCTCCAGGAGCCTCCACATATTACACAACCACGATACACATTTACCAAAATCTATCTCTTTACCGAAAAGCCATTCTTTATGGAGTGGATGAATACCTATCCGGGAAATACCTACGAAATCGAAGTCAGGCTCCACTATCTTGAAAGATTTGAAGATCATGAAACAGAAGAGGTTACCCGGTGGATCCTTCAGGGAATTAAAAATAATGAAACCTCGTTCCCGGGTGGTTCCCGATTCATTTGCTCCTACTATTTTCGCCCCGAAAACTTCTATGCCCAAATTGCCGCACAAATTAAACCCAATCCGGATGTTGTGGTCAGAATTGCACAAACACTTGATTTTACCATACTCTCTTCAGACAACCAAATCCGTTTTTATCGTGAAGTAAACCGGATAACCGATGATTATCATGGAATAGGATATAGCAATATTGACCACGGGCTTGGTATTTTTTCTACTTACGTTACCACCGGAATTAACGGGTTGATCATGGGTCCGCAGGAGCTTGATTCTTTAGCCATGGGCAGATACACACGCCATTTGGGATTTTCACGATGGCATTAATCCGGTTTTATTCACGTTTTATTCATCTCTTAATAGATCCTCCAGTGTTTGGGTTAAAAAAGATATTTTCTGATACCCGTCACGCTCAAACAGCAATCCGAACCGGCCTTTATCCATATCGGTCAGAGAAGAATATGCATACGCCCCGTTATACAAACAACGGTCATATCCCCAGGTAAACCCGTCATCCAGAGACACATAAATGGTCCCGAATTTCCGGGATTTTTGTGAACCCGGACCGGCATACAGCAGTGGCGGCGGCTCATGGCCCGTATGATTCAAGCTGATAAAACTCCCCATACATTGCGGCTCAATCAATTGTTTTTCATCTCTCAGTCCCGTCCAGTTCACCCCTCCGTCCCGGCTAACGGCTGTCTTTCGGTATTTTTTACCGTAGGCACTTCTTGAATTAAGCATCACCGAACCATTTGACAGCTCTGCCATTTGCACTTCATTGCCCAGCCCTTTGTCCTTTTCAAATGCCACTTCCCCCCATTGCCAATGCCTGCCATGATCATCACTGAACACTGCATACACCCTCCATTTGCCATAAGGTCCCTGGTTAAAAGGCATGATCAGACGACCTTTATGCGCCCCGTGTTTTAACTGGATGCCATTTCCCGGTCCTGCAGCCGTACTGGTTGCCCACGTGGGACGTTTTACCTGCCGGGTGATATCCTTTGGAGAAGACCAATGCACTCCATCATCATCCGAATGAATCAGATAAGTGCGACAAATAGTGTCTGACTCATACCCGGGGCCTACCGAGCGTTCATCATGCGACCGCGGATATCGCTGATACATCAACAGCACCCGGCCGGTTTTCTTATCCTGCACTACCAGCGGGTTATTCAGTGAATTAGCCCCGTCTTCGGCCACTACCTGAAGCGGCAACCAGGAAGCACCCCTGTTCTGACTTCTTTTGAGGACGATATCATTCTCAGCATGATCCGAAAGAGAAGATCTCCCTTCGGCAAACGCCAGAAGAGTCCCTTTGACAGTATATAAAAGGGCCGGAATCCGATAAGTGTCATATCCTTCTTTTTCATTCACAAATACATCCACCACATCAGGTAGCTGCCTGTATTTGGCATCAATTTCATCCAATTTGAAATGTACCCCCTTGAAGCTTTTCTTTTGATCCCGATCCCATTTGCCATAAGTTGCCGCTAAGAAGCTCCCGCCCGGAAGCAACTCAAAAACCGGATAACTACCATCCCACTCTGATAAATTATCCAGTAACCGGATGCGGTATTGACCTTCGGTACCGGTTTTAAGATCCTGGTATTGGCCCACCCAGGCCACAAAATCATTGCTGGTAGGAGACTCCCGTGCATGATCACGGAAAGTGATGACCAACCGTTTATCCGGAGCATACAAACACTGATGGCGGTCACCTGACAGGCTGGATGGCAACTCCTCAGGAGGAGTCCAGGTACGGCCTTCATCAGTTGAAAAAATCACCACAGAATTATATTGACCGTCATTATCCGGTAAAATCATGGCCATTTCATGTCCGTCAGGAGATTGAATGACACCGGGCCGGTCAATAAACACCCGGTTCTCCCTGTCAATTATCTCCTGGCGGGAGGTTTCATGAGCCACATCAATAATGGGCAGCGTAAAAAAAGGCGGTTTCAGTGATACCCGAACCCAGTTACCTTCACCCCTCCATTCTGATATTAATATTTTTGCTTTGTTAGGTCTGAACCCCATTGGATTATTAAAAATAAAATCTCCGGTTACCTGAATGATCTCCTTCCCATCTATCAAAAACCGGATCTTATTATCTTTTCGGATAATCTCAAAATTAAAAAACCGGCCTTCGCTGACGGATTTTCCGGCCTCACCCAGGGATTTCACTCCGGATCCAAATATATGACCGTTTACAAAATAGTCGCGCAGACGACCGTCAAAGCCGAAAAGATTTCCACACAGGTTAAAAATACCATCGGTTTGACCAAAATTCAGAATTTTTAAACGGGCAAACAGGTGAAAATCTCCAGGACCGGGACGGTAGTTAGCGGTTATTTCACCCGACACCTTCGATATGACCAGTTTCCCTGACGGCAACGGTTTGAAATCCGCCCGGTGTACCGCTACCGGTTGGGTATCTTTAATGAACTGAACAGACTGACCCCTGAGTATGGAACCTTCAAATAAAAGAGGAAACAGTACCAGGCTTAACAGGAGTGTTTTTGTACTCATTTTTCGTATATTTAAGAGAAACCCAAAACTAAATTGCCTATATTAGACTGGTTAATTGTTTTGTAAAATACGTAACTGACCTAAATAAACAAACTTTTTCGATGAAACACTACCGTCTGATTCTCCTTATTTTATTGAATAATTTATGGATCATCCTGTCAGGCTGTCAGCCTGAAAACACAACTTATCATCCTCAGGAAGGCCCTTTGAAAACCCGGTGGAGCGATGAAGTACAACCCGGAAAAACCTGGCAGGAATATCCAAGACCGCAAATGGTCAGGTCAAACTGGAAAAACCTGAACGGGTTATGGGAGTATGCCATTACCTCTGCCACACTGAATCATCCCGATTCCATGCAGGGCCGGATTCTCGTTCCTTACCCCGTTGAATCTGCCCTCTCCGGGGTGATGAAAAGGCTTTCTTCGGATCAAAAACTCTGGTACCAGAAACAATTGAAGATTCCCATTCATAAAAAATCCAGAAAAGTATTGTTGCATTTCGAAGCAGTTGACTGGGAAATGAAAGCCTGGCTGGATGGTCAGGAGATCGGTACCCATCGCGGGGGATATGATCCTTTTACTTTTGATATTACATCTGTGATCCGCCCCGGACATACCCAGAAATTGCTTGTTTCGGTCTGGGATCCGACCACAGACGGCATTGCCCCGGTTGGCAAACAGAATAACCGGCCGCATGGCATCTGGTACACCCCAAGCTCAGGTATCTGGCAAACCGTATGGCTGGAAATCGTTCCTGAATCCTACATTACGAATTATAAAATTTATCCGGATATTGACCGTAACCAGGCCATTATCCAGGTTGCAGTCAGTAATCCGGGCAGCCGGGATCATCTGGAGATAGATCTTTTAGCTGACGGGAAAAAGATCGGCACTTTTAATGGGGATATTGGGGAAGCCATTCAGATGAAAATAGACCGGCCACACCTGTGGAGTCCGGACGACCCATACCTTTATAACCTGTTCATCCGGCTGATGCGTAAAAACTCCCGTGTGGATGAAGTGAAAGGATATTTCGGGATGCGTAAAATCAGTCTGGGTAAAGACAACCGGGGCATTACCCGCATTCTGCTGAATAACCGGTTCGTTTTCCAAAGCGGACCGCTGGATCAGGGTTTCTGGCCGGATGGTTTGTACACACCCCCGTCAGATAAAGCGATGAAATACGACCTGAAAATCCTGAAGAAGATGGGCTTTAATATGTTAAGAAAACATGTCAAAGTTGAACCCCGCCGGTTTTATTATCACACCGACCAAATGGGTTTATTGGTCTGGCAGGATATGCCCAGTATGTTTACCGGAGTATTTGGGCCTGACCGTTCGGCTGAGCAGATCCGTGAAGCACGTGATAATTTTGAAATCGAATTGACCGAACTGGTGAATGACCATTACAACCACCCTTCTATCGTCATGTGGGTGCCTTTTAACGAGGGATGGGGCCAGTATGATACCAAACGGATCGTTTCACTGGTCAGGTCTTTAGACTCTACCCGGCTGATCAATAATGCCAGTGGATGGACCGACCGGGGAGCCGGGGATGTGCATGACATCCATAATTATCCCGACCCGAGAGCTCCCGAACCTGAAGAAAACCGGGCTATTGTACTTGGTGAATTCGGGGGGCTCGGACTATCTGTACCCGGGCATGTATGGCAGCAGGAGAACTGGGGCTATGAACGTTTCTCAAGTGTGGATGAGCTGTTGACTAAATACGAAGAACTCTGGCAGGAAGTGTACCGGCTTCGTGATGAAGCCGGACTGAGTGCTGCGGTTTATACGCAAACCACTGATGTGGAGACCGAAACCAACGGCCTGATGACCTATGACCGCGACAGCGTCAAAATGGGTTTTTCCAAACCTTCGATTCTCCGGGTTTCATCCGGTATTCAATGACTTCATCCGGATGAGCAGGATCGGCAAGGCGACATATTCCTCCCTTCTCGGCCCGGATCTTCACCCGGGTAACCCGGCTGTTTTTATATTCGGCAGAGACGATAAACGCACCCTCCGCCCGGAGATCGTTGAACGAACAGTCGGCCCAGTCGTCAGGAATCGCCGGAAAGACCCGGATGATACCGGTATGTGACTGTATCAGCATCTCCTGTACCCCCGCTGCAAAAGCAAAATTTCCTTCCAGTGTAAAAGGCCGGTAAGTAAATTTCGATTTCCCCGACCGGGTCTGGTCGCCGTTCACATGAAAACTGTTCGGCAAACAAAAACATTGTGCAAAATCTCTTAATGCCTGTGCAGCTTTATTACCCATAAATGCCCGCGCATACAAATTTCCTAACCAACTGTAAGAGTATCCGGTCCACCAGTCGGGACCATACTTTTCAAGTGTTGCCAACGTATTTTTAATTATTTGCTGATCTCCCGCTCCGCGTGACCAATCGATCAACCCCAGCGGATGCCAGGCCAGCAGATGTGAAAAATGGCGATGACTGAACTGGTAAGGCACACCGGGAGCAAAATTCAACCCTGACGAATCAACCGAATACCCGGGCCATTCGCCCAGCATCTCTTTCCAATGTGCAGCTTCTTTCTCTTTTCCTAATACAGTAGCCATTTCAGCAGCTTTTGAAAAGGCAAACCGAATCAGTCCGAGGTCGAAATTGGTGGTTTGCGAAAACCAGGCACGACGACTGTTATTAAATATTTCCGGCGATGAACTCAAAGGTAATTTTCGTACCCCGTTTTCATCCTTCACAGAAAAATTCTCAAGAAACGTGGCAGTCTGTGCCATCCATGGATAGGCTCTGTTTTTCAAGAAAGAAGTATCCATACTATAGCGCCAGTGCAGATAAAAATGCTGCCCCAGCCAGGCCGAAACGGTAGGCCCGCAGGAGTATTGAATCCATCCCCCCATAGGATGGCCGGTCAGGGTGGTAACCCCCGGAACATTCAATCCCTCTACTCCAAAATAGCTTTGCGTATATTGTTCAGCCACGGGTTTTATTGACCACAACCAATTCAGAAAACCAATCTCCAGATCCAAATGATTACTACTGTATGCCGGCCAGTAACTCAACTGGGTATTCAGATCGTGATGGAAGTCACCCTTCCATGGCGGCATCCGTCCGTTATCTGCCGTCCAGACCGCCTGCAATGAAATGGGAGGCGTATTTGAACGTGCCGCAGAACCAAACTTGTACTGCTCAAGATACCACTGTTTCTCAAGTACAGGATCCGGTATCCGGATGCCCGAATGATCATAGAACTCTTTCCACCATTTCTCGTGTAAACGAAGTGCACCATAGTAATTACCCTGTTGCACAATCTCACCGGCAGTGGGTAACCCTTTTGCTGTTGAGATACTTGAAGTGACTGACCATGATCCGGTCAGCGTCTTTCCTTTCTTTTTCCATACGACCGCCACATCGTAATAAAAACCACCCCAACCAACCTGATGATAAGTAACTTTATTGTTGCCTTTCTCCACCAAACCTTGTTTGTAGCCCAATCTCCTGAGATCCTGACCGGTAACTTCATCTGCCCGGTTATCCTCCATAACTTTCCGGTATTGGGGCGGGACCAGCTCTATCTCCGGATCTTCAGATAAACCGGTCAACCTGAACCAACCTTCAGGACTATCCGCTTTAATAAAACTCTCAAGCTCCACGCCATTAGCCCAGGAAACATGGCACACCGCTGTGCGCAGATCCAGCTCCACATGAACCGGATCTTTCACCCCGGGAAAAGAAAATTCCAGGGCAGCCCCGGGAATCTTTGAAGGTGCAATGCTGTTGCTGTACGCCCCGCGATCAAAAAACTCCTGTACAATACCATAATCATCCTCAGCCCATTTCTGATACACCCAGTTGAAATTAAACTCCTTCTTTTCAAGATAAGCAATCGGTCTGAGATCCCACAAATCAGAACGATCCAGACTAAAGCGAAGATGCCCGTTATGATTCCATATAAGAGCACCCAACTCTCCGTTACCCAACGGAATCGCTTCATCCCAGGTCACTGCAAGGGAATCAAATACCAGGTTATGCCGGGCTTCCGGTGAAAAAGCATGCTCCCGGTTGCATGAAATCAATGCAATTAAAAAAAGTACAATAAAAGATATCCTTTTCATAGTTATAAAAATTAATAAACTTAAAGATAATACATTTCAGGTTACAGGCTGTCATGGCAGTCAGGGATCTCCGCTACGCTCCGGGAGTTTGTAAAATATTCCTGCTTTTTGTAAATTATGCAGCAAGAAAATCATGGTATCAAAAGATAAATTCGATTATTCGGATAATTGGTCTTTGGTCCATGAGGTGACTGAAGAACAATTGGTGCGCGATCCCGGAAGCTATCGCTACAGTAAATACTTAGTCATCATATTGTTCATAAACTATTCCCTGGGTATCCTTTTTTATCCCGAACCTTTTACCCTGACACATCATGCCTTTTCTCATCTGGGCATGACCCATGTTCACTCCGGGCTTCCAAATCACATCTCTTTAGTTATCAATGCATTCGGTATGATGGCTTGTGCCTGGATCATGTTTCGTCTGGCCCGTTACCACCATCGTATTCACCCCGTACCGGCCAGTTCAGCGTATTCGTTCTTCTCATTTCTGGTGGCAATCGGATACCTGATGATGCTCTTCCCCTGTGATCTGCCCAAAGTGCGGTTTTTTCATGTTTTTGGATCCGGATTAGTGGTTGGCGGATTGGTTTTTTTAGTCATGATCCGCCTGATCGCCATCAAACCCGTGGTTGGTCTTGCCCGGTTCAGGTTATTGACCGGCGCTTTCAGTCTTTCTGTTTTACTCTATGCCTGGATGTGGCTGATCCATTCACCCATCAATCCCCTGTTTCAAAAAATTGCTATCATTGCACTGATCTTTACGACACTCTATTCGTTCAGGATCTCAAAAATCAGGGGAGAAGGTAAAATCAAAATCTAAATCATGGAAAAATATTCTAAATTCTCGATCCGCGCCCGGATCAATAGTTTCCGATATGCCTTTCGGGGGTTAGGTTTTATGTTTCAAACCGAACAAAACAGCTGGATCCACCTCTTTGTGACAATTGTAGTGATCGCTTTCGGGGTCTGGTTTCATATCTCTGCTACAGAATGGTGCTTTACTTCCCTGGCCATCGGTTTGGTTTTTATGGCCGAAATGGTTAATACCGCCTTTGAAAGATTGCTCGATCTGGTACACCCTGAAGAGCACCCGATGGTAGGTAAGATCAAAGATCTGGCAGCCGGAACAGTATTGGCCACAGCTGTTATTGCCATTGCCGTGGGCTTAATAATCTTTCTGCCCAAGATTATTGATAAGTTGGGCCGGATGTAATTTCGGGGAAAATTCCCGAGAGTATCGTCATCCCTAAATCCGCGCTGTTTGAAGAGTCGGGGCGATATTATGTGTTCGTTGAAGAAGAAGGGGGTCATTTTCACAAACATTACGTCACACTGGACGGATTCGATGGAGTGAATTACCGGGTAACCGGTGGTTTACCTGCAGGAGAAATGGTGGTCACATTAGCCCTGGTAGCAGGTATCGTAGTCTCTTCAAAACTGGATGTGGATGTTTTTCTGAAACAGCAGTTAACGGAGCAACCGGCATCCGCCGGGTCAGATCCTATTCATCTATGGGATTTTCAATTGTCCACGTTGAATTCGATTTACTAATGAAAATCTTCCGGTACCGGTTCTGACTAACCTGCAACATATCCCCTCCCCGAACTTATTATTATCTTGCAGCAACTCGTTAATTCATTTAATGTCAAACTAAACCTGAAGATATGAAACGGCTGTTACTGTTACTCGTTTTAAGTGCCTCCGGATGGATGCTGCAGGCACAGGATCCCAAAAAAGCACTGACACATGAAGATATCCTCCATTGGAACCGGATCACCGGCCGGTCTCTGTCGAATGACGGAACCATTGTGGCGTACCAGCTCGAACCATGGAAAGGAGATCCGGTCATAAAAATATCCACTACATCGGGAGATGAATTAGCTTCTGTAACAGGAGGATCCGGTGCCGTGATTACTCATGACTCCAAATATGTTGTGTACACCATTCATCCCCTCCGGGATACCGTTCGAACACTTAAATTAAAAAAGACGAAGAAAGAAAAGATGCCCGTGAACCGGCTTGCAATCTTTTCTGTCGCCACAAAAACTGCTGAAACCATCCCAAGGTTAAAATCTTTTAAAGTGCCTGAAAAGTGGAATGGATGGGTAGCATATCAGACCGTACCCAGGGAGAAAACAGTAATTACCGGAGATAAAGAAAACGGGAAAAATGAGGGAACCGGAACAGAGAAAAAAAAGAAAGAAAAACAGGAGAGTACCAAAAACGGGTACACGTTGCAACTCCGAAATCTAGACTCGGGCAAAACAATCACTTTCCCGTTTGTCACGCGATATGATTTAGCAGGTGAATCACCCGTTATGGTTTTTGTAACTACCGGCGATGACCACGAAATGAAGCCGGGGGTTTACCGGTATGATTTAACAGGCAAAAAACTTACTCCTTTATTAACCGGCAAAGGAACCTACACCCGGGTAACCATGAACAAACCGGCATCCCGGATCGCTTTTCTGGCCGCACATTCAAGTGAATCAAAAACCAGGAAATCATACGGACTTTACCTGTGGACAGGATCAGGGACCGCGGAGCAGGTTTTGACCAATGACGACACAGCCATTCCACAAAATTGGGAAATCAGTGCGAACGGGCGCGTATTCTTCTCCCCCTCAGGCAACCGTCTCTTTTTCGGTACTGCCCCCATTCGCCCCGAACCGGATACCACCCGGTTAAAAGAGGAGTGGCCGGTATTGGATGTTTGGCACTGGAATGAACCGATGTTACATACCCAACAATTAAAGATCCTTTCCAGATCCCTGAAAAAGAGTTACCTGGCCGTGTTTCTAACGGATGAACACCGAATGGTTCAACTTGAAGACAAGAAGCTTACCGGGATCAGTCTGATTAAAAAAGGAGATGCCGATCTGGCAGCAGGCTGGTCAAACCTGCCCTACGCCGTTCAATCCATGTGGGAGGGAAGTCCTGTTCATAACGACTTTTACCTGATTGACATCCGCGACGGATCCAGAGTATTGATCCGTAAAAATTGCCGGGCTACTCCACGGGTTTCACCAGACGGTAAATATTTATACTGGTATCAGGCTGCCGACAGCAGTTGGTACACATATAACCTGGCCCACAAAAAAACTGCCCGGGTTACACATCCCGGCCGGGTTCAATGCGCAAATGAATTAAATGACATCCCTAACCTGCCCGGATCATACGGTACCGCCGGCTGGCTGAAGGATGACCGGGCCCTGCTGGTATATGACCGTTACGATCTCTGGAATATTGATCCGGAAGGTAAAAGAAATGCGGTTTCCCTGACCGTCAACGGGCGCCTGAACCATATAAACTACCGATTGATCCGATGGGTACAGGAACCTGAAGCCATTGATCCGGCTGAAACAGCCTGGTTTACCGGGCATAATGAAATTACCCGTGGGGATGGTTATTACCGGGGATCGCTTCGTAAGCCCAAGATTCCTAAAACCGTAATGGCCGGTGAGTATAAACTGGGACGACCCGTTAAAGCCAAAGAGGCCGAAGTGGTACTTTATACCCGTGAAACCTTTCAGGTTTTTCCGGATCTGCTGGTCTCAAACCTGAAATTTAAATCCTCCGTCCGCATCAGCCATGCCAATCCGCAGCAGAAAGAGTTCCGCTGGGGTACGGCCGAACTGTTCAGATGGACCTCCCTTGACGGCCGTGCACTTGAAGGAACATTGCATAAACCCGAAAATTTTAACCCTCATAATAAATATCCCCTGATCGTTAATTTTTACGAAAAAAGTTCACAAGGTCTGTTTAATCACCGGATTCCTGAAGAACACCGCTCAACCATTGACTATCACTACTATACCAGTAACGGATATGTGGTTTTTAATCCGGATATTTATTATAAAGAGGGATACCCCGGTGAAGATGCCTTCAATTGTGTCATGCCCGGTATTACCGCTTTGGTGGATGCGGGATTCATTGAAAAAGAGCACATTGGCGCCCAGGGTCATAGCTGGGGCGGATACCAGGTGGCGTATCTGGCCACACGCACCCATCTGTTTGCCGCCATTGAATCCGGCGCACCGGTGGTCAATATGTTCAGTTCTTACGGAGGAATCCGATGGGGATCCGGGTTAAACCGTTCGTTCCAGTATGAACATACCCAAAGCCGTATCGGTAAATCGATCTGGGAAGCTCCGTTACGGTACCTTGAAAACTCTCCCCTCTTTACGGTGGATAAGATCACTACCCCGATGCTGATCATGCACAACGATCATGACGGCGCAGTACCGTGGTATCAGGGCATTGAATTCTTTATAGCCCTGCGCAGGATGGGAAAAACCGCCTGGCTGCTTAATTATAACGAAGCAGATCACTGGCCTTTAAAGGTGCGCGACAAGCACGATTTCCAAATCCGGTTGTCGCAATTCTTTGATCACTACCTGAAAGATCAACCGATGCCCAAATGGATGAAAGAGGGCATCCCGGCCACGGAAAAAGAGACCGAACTGGGCTATGAACTGGTCAAATAAAATCACTTTCACCATGAAAAAAACACTCTCTTTCCTTACTGTTTTATTACTGTTATCCAATACAGTACACGCACAAGACCGGATCACCGGAAAACTCTTTGCCACCCGGTCTGAAGTAATAGCTACTCATGGAATGGCTGCCACCAGCCAACCCCTGGCTACCCAGGTAGCCCTGCAAATCATGCAACAGGGTGGCAATGCCATTGATGCGGCTATTGCCGCCAATGCCATGCTGGGATTGGTTGAACCTACCAGCAGTGGAATTGGCGGCGATCTTTTCGCCATCGTATGGGATGCCAAAACCAAAAAACTATACGGATTGAATGGCAGCGGAAGATCCCCGGCCTCTCTAACTCTGGAGTATTTTAAAAAGAAAAGTTATACCAGAATTCCGGCAACCGGACCATTGCCTGTGTCGGTACCCGGATGTGTGGACGGATGGTTTGAACTTCACCGGAAGTTTGGCAGCCTCCCGATGGAAAAGATCCTGCAGCCGGCCATCAATTATGCCCGTGAAGGATTTCCGGTATCTGAAGTAATCGCTTTCTATATGAAGGGAGGAGCCCGTGCACTGGCCAGGTTCCCGGGTTTTAAAGAGACCTATATGCCCAATGGGCACACCCCTGCCAAAGGCGAAATCTTCAAAAATCCATTCCTCGCAAATACACTTGAAATGATTGCCAAAAAGGGAAGAGATGTTTTTTACCGGGGGAAAATTGCCAGGATTATCGACCGGTATATGAAAGAAAACGGAGGATTTCTCTCTTACGAGGATCTGAAAAACCACCATTCTGAATGGGTTAAACCGGTCTCAACTACCTACCGGGGATATGAAGTATGGGAACTTCCACCGAACGGTCAGGGAATTGCGACACTCGAAATGCTGAATCTGTTAGAAGGATACGATATTGAAAAAATGGGATTCGGAAGTGCGGATTACCTTCACCTTCTTGTTGAAGCGAAAAAGCTGGCATATGAAGACCGGGCCCGGTACTATGCAGATCCCGATTTTAATAACATCCCGGTTAACCGGTTAATATCCAAGAAGTATGCTGCTGAAAGACGGGCGCTCATCAACATGCACCGGGCGGCAAGAAGTTATCCGGCAGGAAAATTAAAAGAGGGGGATACCATTTATTTGACCGTAGCAGATAGCCTGGGAAATATGGTTTCGCTCATCCAGAGTAATTATCGCGGAATGGGATCCGGAATGACGCCTACCGGACTGGGGTTCGTGTTACAGGATCGGGGAGAACTCTTCTCCCTGGAGAAGGGGCATTTCAATGTGTATGCACCCGGCAAACGGCCTTTTCACACTATTATTCCTGCTTTTATCACGAAAAACGGAGAACCCTTCATCAGTTTCGGTGTGATGGGTGGTTCCATGCAACCGCAGGGTCATGTGCAGATCATTGTAAATCTAATTGACTTCGGCATGAATCTCCAGGAAGCCGGCGATGCACCACGGATCAACCATACCGGATCATCCCGGCCAACCGGTGGTAAAATGCGGGATGGCGGATATATACAGGTGGAGTCAGGTATCCCCTATGCAACTATCCGGGAACTAATGTACCGGGGACATAAAATAAAATTCGCCCTCGGACCGTACGGGGGTTACCAGGCCATTATGGTTAAAAACGGAGTTTATTACGGGGCCTCCGAATCCAGAAAAGACGGTATGGCAGCCGGATATTAATTTCTATTTGGTTTATTCTACCGTGATTTCATCGCAAAACACCCAGGCTTTACCGCCTTCTCCTGCATGACCTTTCGGACAAACACCCATGGAAATTGCAGATATCCTGACATATCTCGCCTGAAAATGACCGGAGGCTGAAAATTCTTTGCGGCTGCCGGTAAACTGATCCCATGCCTGCGTATTTTTTGAACGGCCCAGCGTAGCAAAATGACGGCCGTCATTTGAATACGTAAAAATCACCTCTTTGGGCAGAAAAATCCAGCTGCCCGTATCATTCAGAAAATCAGCTGCCATACGCCTGAAACTTTTTCTGGTTTTATAATCAATCGTAACCACCATGTCATCCCCTTCCCATCCGAGCCAGGCACCGGAACCGAAATCGGTTGAACCTTTCCGGCCGTCCATCAGGGTCAACTGGTCACGACCCGGATATTTATCACTTGGCGCATGAAGATAGGTCATTTTAAAATCAGCCTTGGTGAAAGTTGCCTCCCTCAGAAAGCTTTTTACACCCCGGTGGTCAATAGCCACGGCACGAATATGCGTGGTTTTCTCAAAAGTAAGGGGAGCGGTATATTTCAGGCTGAATTCGTCCGGCACCGTTCCATCCAGCGAATAATAGATCTTGTTTGATTCGGGATCCGAAGAGATCCTGACATTCACCGAATCAATGAACGCACCGGAACCCGGATTGATTTTCAGCTCTGGCGGCCGCTTGTGAAATCCCACGAAACTGATAGCCGGAGTAGCCCTGCTTTGTAAAATACGCAGGCGAACGCGGTTGGTGGTTTGAGGTGAAAAACGCAGCAAACGTTTATTCCCTATGGTAGTACTCCGTGTAACTTCACGCCATCGTTCCTTTTTCCATACTTCCAATGAAAACTGCTCGACCCGTTGTCCGTACTCAATATTTTCCTGCACCGTGATACAATCGATAGTCTGCTCTTTCTGCAGATCAAACTCCAGATTAGCTTCAAGTTTCCCTTTACGAGGCATCCAGAATTTTTCACGCCCGGGGATGAGTACATTTCCCGCATGTAATCCCGCAGCGGAAGAACTGGCTTTCACCGTGGCACCCTCTGCCAGATTCTCCCCAAAAACAGCATCCCGTACGGCTTTGAATTCTTTTAAGGTCCTGACATCATTTTCATGGATCAATCCACGCTGATCCGGAGGTACATTCAATAATAAGAGTGAGTTACGCCCTACAGAACTGAACCAGATATCCAGCAATTTCTCAGGTGTTTTTACCTGGTCATCCTGACTGGCATGATAAAACCAACCGGGACGGATAGAGACATCCACTTCAGAAGGATACCAGACTAAAGCAGATGCTTTCAATATCTTAGAACGGCTGCCCAGGTCGCGGGCTGTTTTATCCCCCATGGGAATAAAAACACCGTTAGATGGCTCCTGTTGTGATGCATCGGCAACGGATTCTGTATTTACAACATTATACGGGATCACCGACCACTCCGCAACACGTCCGTATCCCGATTCGGTACCGACCCAGCGGACATCCGGACCCATGATGGCGATCACCGCCTGAGGTTGTAATTCCCGTACGGTTTCGTAATAACGGATCCAGTCATATACCTGCTTCTTGCCGTTGGGACCCTCCCCGCAAGCCCCGTCAAACCATACCTCATCCACTTCACCATATTGGGTTAGTAATTCTGTTAACTGATTGACAAAATGATCATTATATTGCTCTGTACCATAGGTTGGTTCATGACGATCCCAGGGAGAAAGATATATACCGAATTTCATCCCCCCCTGATGACAGGCTTCGGCCAATTCACCCACCACATCTCCCTTACCGTCTTTCCAGGGAGAGCTTTTCACCGAATGATCGGTATATTTTGAAGGCCAGAGACAAAACCCGTCGTGGTGTTTGGCCGTGGCAATGATCATTTTCATCCCGGCCTCTTTCATTACCGATACCCACTGAGTGGCATCAAATGCCGTTGGATTGAACAAGGCCGGATCTTCCTGTCCGGTACCCCATTCCCGGTTAGTAAACGTATTGATCCCGAAATGGACAAATGCGGTAAACTCCAGATCCTGCCAGGCCAGTTGCCTGGGCGAAGGTGCAATATGAGCCGCTTTTTCAATAATCTTCTCGGGAGTATCCTTCGGATCAATTTTAACAAAATTGAATTTGGGTTTTTGTTCACGGCAGGCAGTCAGAGCCAGAATTGCCAGTGAAAGTACCAGAAATAATTTTAATGAGTATTTCATAGAGTAATAATTATTTGCTGCAAGTTATAGGTTTTTTCAGGATCCTGAAATTGCCTGAGCAACAAAATTTCCGACTTCTCCGGTTGTTTTCGGATGCCTGGTTGGCAGGTCGGGAGTAAGTATTTCATTTTGAATAGCCTGATTCACCGCTTGTTCCACCGATGTGGCTTCTTCTCCGAGATGAAGGGCCATACGTAACATCATAGCAGCCGACAGGATGGTGGCCAGGGGATTGGCGATACCTTTTCCCGTCCCTTCGGGATAACTTCCGTGAATAGGTTCAAAAAGCGCCGCATCCTCTCCGATTGAAGCACTGGGTAAAAGTCCGATTGACCCGCTGATCACACTGGATTCATCCGACAGAATATCCCCAAACAGATTCTCGGTCAGGATCACATCAAACCGGGCCGGATTGAGGATCAATTGCATGGCAGCATTATCCACATAAAGAAAATCCACTTCAATATCCGGGTATCCGGGAGCCATCTGTTTCACCGTACGGCGCCAGAGCCGCGAAGTTTCAAGCACATTGGCTTTATCCACCAGCGTCACCTTTTTGCGCCGTAACCGGGCCAGCTCAAATGCCACCCGTGCGATTCGCTCAATTTCACTAATTGAATACAAACAGGTATCTACCGCCACCCGACCGTTATCCCGCAGTTCACGAGGTTCTCCGAAATAGAGTCCGCCGGTCAGTTCACGTACGATCACCAAATCGGTGCCGGCCACGCGATCCTCTTTTAACGGAGAAAGAGTTGACAACTCTTTATATACCTTCAGCGGCCGGATGTTGGCAAAGAGCCCCAACTCCCTGCGCATTGCCAGTAATCCTTGTTCAGGGCGGATTTTGGCATCCGGGTCGCGGTCGTATTTGGGATCCCCGATGGCGCCAAAAAGAATGGCATCTGCCTCACGGCAAATTTGAGCCGTCTCATCCGGAAAAGGATTACCGGTCTTGCGGATGGCCACCCCGCCGATGAGCCCCGGATGAAAAGTAAAATGATGACCGAATTGTTGAGCCACCGCCTCCAGAACTTTTACCGCTTCATCCATAATTTCCGGTCCGATTCCATCCCCGGACAACAACGCAATAGTATAATCCATTCTTAATAAATATTATTATCTCTTTGATTTTCAAATTGTTCAACTACCGGGATGCGTTCAACCAGGTAATCCACCAGATCCTGACCGTTCAGCAGGCAGGTTTTCCGAAACGGGTTAATGGCAAATCCAAAAGGTTTCTCATCCCGACCGGTCAGAAGTTGCTGATTGGGCAGATCCACACTCCAGGCGGCCTCCGGAGCATTACGGTATATTTCAAACAAACGGTGCAGTTCACCGGGTGTTACTTCCACAGGAAGGAGTCCGTTATTGTATGCATTATTTCTGAAGATATCGGCAAAGCCGGATGAAATCACAACCCTGAATCCATAACCGTACAATGCCCAGGCCGCATGTTCGCGTGAAGATCCGCATCCGAAATTGGCCCCTGCCAGCAGGATCTGCGCTTCTCCGCCCGTTTGATTCAGTACAAAATCCGGATCGGGTGTCCCATCCGGAGAAAACCTCCAGTCGAAAAAGAGTTTCTCACCGAATCCCGACTTGTCTGTAGCTTTCAGAAAGCGTGCCGGGATAATCTGATCGGTATCCACATTTTCGACCGGCAGCGCAACCACCGGTGAAATAATCATTTTTAACGGTGCATAGGCCATGATGGAGTAATATCAATCTAATTGTTACGGATCATCGAATATCAATTGTCCGGAAATCGGTAATAACGCCGGTAACGGCAGCTGCAGCGGCCGTAAGCGGACTGGCCAGGAGTGTTCTGGAACCCGGACCCTGGCGGCCTTCAAAATTCCTGTTAGAAGTTGAGACACAATATTTTCCCGTGGGGATTTTATCTTCGTTCATAGCCAGGCAGGCCGAGCATCCGGGTTGCCTCAGTGCCATTCCGGCTTCTTGCAGCACGCGGTCAATCCCTTCTTCAACAGCCTGCTTTTCAACCTGTTTAGATCCCGGGACCACCCAAACGGTTACGCCGGGTGCTTTTTTTCTCCCTTTCACAAGACCGGCAAACAGCCGCAGATCTTCAATCCGGCCGTTGGTGCAACTCCCCAGAAACACATAATCAACCTTTTTGCCGATCATCGGTTCTCCCGGAGCAAAATCCATATATTTCAATGCTTTGGGATCCATATCCGGGATAATGCCATCCACCGGGATCGCGGCACCCGGATTGGTACCCCAGGTGATCATGGGAGCCGCCTCTGCGGCATTGAACTCCTCCTCCCGGTCAAACCGGGCATCCGGATCGGATTTCATCCGGCTCCAGCGGTCAACTGCTTTTTGCCATTCTTTCCCTTCGGGCGCAAACTCCCTCCCCTTCAGATAATTTAAAGTCGTTCCATCCGGAGCTACCAGTCCACCCCGCGCCCCCATCTCGATACTCATATTGCAGAGGGTCATCCGTCCTTCCATGGATAATTGCCGTATGGTACTGCCGGCGAATTCAACGAAGAACCCCGAGCCGCCATCGGTGCCCAGTTTTGAGATTAAAAAGAGTGCCAGGTCTTTTGCTGTCACACCCGGTTTCAGAGAACCGTTCACCGTGATCCTGAAAGTTTTCGGCCGGGATTGGATGATACACTGGCTGGCCAGTACCATCTCTACTTCTGAAGTGCCAATCCCGAATGCCACCGCGCCAAAAGCTCCATGGGTAGAGGTATGGCTGTCGCCGCAAACAATGGTCATTCCCGGAAGCGTCAGTCCGAGCTCCGGTCCGATTACATGTACAATCCCGTTAAAAGGATGCCCCAACCCGAAATAGCGGATCCCATGTTCACGGGTATTGGCAATTAATTGATTGAGCTGATTAAAAGATTCAGGATTCTGAACCGGAAGGTGTTGATTTACAGTGGGCACATTATGATCGGCAGTCGCCACCGCCCGTTCGGGTCGCAGTACCGGTAATCCGCGAGCTTTCAAACCGGCAAATGCCTGTGGAGTAGTTACCTCATGCAAATAATGCCGGTCGATGTACAAGATGGATGAGCCATCCGGGGTTTGCTCCACTTCATGTGCATCCCAGATTTTATCGAGCAGCGTTCGTGGCTTCATGAATGGCAATCATTTTATTTAATGCATCCACGAGTGCTTTCACGGAGGCGGTTACGATATCGGTGTCGGCTCCGAATCCGAGCCATCTTCTTTGGTCGTTGCCCCGGATCCTGACATGGACTTTTCCGATGTCATCGCTTCCGCGGGTGATTGACTGGATCAGGAATTCATCCAGTTCAAACGGTACATCGATCAGTTTGGCTACCGCTTTGAACACAGCGTCAAACGGACCGTTTCCCTGGGCCGTAGCGGCTTTTTCTTCACCGTTGATCATCAGGTGAACGATAGCCATCGGCACGGTTGACATCCCGGCAACTACCTGTAACAACTTCAGGCTCAAGTTAGTATTATTTCCGTTGGCGGCGCCCATCAGCAGAAGCAGGTCTTCATCCGTCACCTGTTTTTTCTGATCCGCCTCCTCCAGAAACCGCGCATAAACTTCATCCAGGTGTTCCGTTTTGAAATGGTAACCCAATCTTTCGAGGTGGTGTTTCAATGCAGCCCGTCCCGACCGGGCAGTCAATACGATGGCCGACTCGTCCACACCCACATCTCCGGGATTCATGATCTCATAATTCTCACGGTTTTTCAGCACCCCGTCCTGATGGATCCCCGAGGAGTGGGCAAAAGCATTACGGCCCACCACTGCTTTATTCGGCTGTACGGGCATGTTCATCAAAGAAGATACCAGCCGGCTGGTTTGCAGGATCCGTTGGGTACGTACACGGGTCTCAACCGGAATATCTTTACGGGTTTTCACGGCCATGACTACCTCTTCGAGCGCTGTATTACCTGCACGCTCGCCGATACCGTTGATGGTCACTTCTACCTGTCGTGCTCCGTTCAGCACCCCGGAGAGGGTGTTGGCAGTGGCCATACCCAGGTCATTGTGACAATGAGTAGAGATGATCGCCCGGTCGATATTCGGCACATGGTCAACCAGGTATTTGATCTTTTGACCGTACTCTTCGGGCAGGCAATAACCGGTAGTATCCGGGATATTGACCACCGTAGCTCCGGCAGCAATGACAGCTTCAATAACGTATGCCAGAAACTCATTATCCGTGCGGCCGGCATCTTCGGCAAAAAATTCCACATCATCCACAAAATTTCTGGCATAGGAGACTGCTTCCACGGCTTTCTTGAGGATCTCTTCAGGCGTGGATTTAAGTTTTAACCGGATGTGGTACGGTGAAGTTCCGATTCCCGTATGGATTCTGGGTCGCCGGGCATGTTTCAGCGCTTCGGCTGCCACTTCAATGTCCTTTTTCACGGCACGGGTCAATCCGCATACCGTCACATCTTTCACCGTACGGGCAATCTGGTCAACCGCTTCAAAGTCACCCGGACTTGAAACCGGGAAACCGGCCTCAATCACATCCACCCCCAACTCCTCCAGTGCCCGGGCCACTTCGATCTTTTCAATCGTATTCAACTGGCATCCGGGTACCTGTTCGCCATCGCGGAGAGTAGTATCGAAAATTTGTAACTGTTTCATAATTATTCTCTTTCGGAGAAAGAAGTTTTCAGTAAAATAAGAGCTGCAGAACTGCAGCCTAAACAAATAAACATTCTTCTAAACTCCTCCTACGGTCTGAGTTTTCTGACTTGTGCACCGGCTTGCCAGAGTTCCGATTCGCGGAGTTCGCGAAGTTCTTCATCCAGTTTGGCCCGGTAATCGGGATCCATGCCTTTTTTTATAGCGATGGCGGCTTCTTTACCGGTTGCCACACTGTTATAGAGTTCATCAAATACCGGCGTAACAGCCTCCCTGAACTTATGTCGCCAGTCGAGGGCACCCCTTTGGGCGGTGGTTGAGCAGTTGGCATACATCCAGTCCATCCCGTTTTCGGCCACCAGCGGCATAAGACTCTGGGTCAGTTCTTCAACAGTTTCATTAAAAGCTTCTGACGGAGTATGACCATTCTTACGGAGGCAGTTATACTGGGCTTCAAAAACTCCTGCGATGGCACCCATCAGCACGCCCCGTTCTCCGGTCAGGTCAGAATAGACCTCTTTTTTAAAGGTGGTTTTAAAAAGATATCCCGATCCGATCCCGATGCCCATGGCTTTCGCACGATCGGCTGCATGGCCGGTCGCATCCTGATAAACCGCGAAGCTTGAATTGATCCCTTTACCCTCAAGGAACAATCTTCGCAGTGAAGTACCCGAGCCTTTCGGGGCAACCAGGGTGACATCCACATCATCCGGAGGAATGATACCGGTCTGGTCGTTGTAGGTGATCCCGAATCCATGAGAAAAATAGAGCATTTTTCCAGAGGTCAGGTTTTCTTTTACAACCGGCCATACAGAAATCTGTCCGGCATCCGAAAGCAGATAAGCCAGTACGGTTCCCTTACGGCAGGCCGTCTCAATGTCAAACAGATCCCGGCCTTCACGCCATCCGTCTTTAATTGCCTTTTCCCAGCTTCCGGTACCCGGCCGTTGTCCCACGATGACATTAAAATCGTTGTCGCGCAGGTTTAGTGCCTGACCCGGACCCTGAACGCCGTATCCCAATACTGCAATAGTCTCGTTTTTAAGTACTTCGCGGGCTTTCTCCAGGGGAAATTCTTCGCGGGTAACCACCTGCTCGGTGACTCCGCCAAAATTAATTTGTGTCATATTAGATTATTAATAAGTAACCATTTGAAGATCTTTTTCCATGTGCTGGTTTATACCCGGGCGTTCGGCAGCAAATGCCTGCAGCACTTCTACCTGTTTCTCGATCTGTTTGACGATCTGCCGGGCGGTACGGCCATCGGTATGGATCACCATAGAGATTGAAGCGATACCTTTCATGGCTGATTCAGCCAGGGTTAACCGTTCGATGTTGATTCCCCTCCGGGAGAAGACCATCGCCACGCGGCTCAACAGGCCTACGCGGTCTTGTGCCAGTGTGGTCACCAGATACTCTCTTTTCATATTCCTGAATTTTGGTTTGCAATTATTTCAATATCATTTCAGTAACGGCAGCGCCCGGAGGCACCATTGGAAATACGTTTTCTTCTTTTTCCACCACTACTTCCAGCAAGAAGTTTCCGGGCGTATGAAAAAGTTTATGGATCTTTTCATCCAGTTCTTCCCGCTTCTCCACCCGGTCGGCCGGCACCCCGCAAGCTTCTGAAAGCTTTACAAAATCCGGATTCAACAGGGTGGTACTGGCATATCGTGATTCAAAGAAGAGTTCCTGCCACTGTCTCACCATTCCGAGGTATCCATTGCTTAAAACCACCACTTTAACCGGAATGCCTTCCTGGGCGATGGTGATCAGCTCCTGCATGGTCATTTGGATCCCTCCGTCACCCACGATGGCCACTACGGTACTGTCGGGGCATCCCACCTGGGCTCCGATTGCAGCCGGGAGTCCGAACCCCATGGTACCCAATCCGCCCGAAGTGACCAAAGTGCGCGGCCGGTCGAGCGGGAAATAACGGGCTGCTTTCATCTGGTGTTGGCCCACATCGGTCACCAGGATTGCTTTTTCGCCTGCGCCTGCCGACAGTTTCCGGATTACTTCTCCCATTTTTATTTTTCCCGACCGGGGAGAAATATCCTGTTTAATTACCTGGTTAAACTCCTCTTCATAGAGTGGGGTAAAACTATCTGACCAAGCAGTCCGATCTGCCGGTTGGATCATAGGGATTATCCGCTGCATAAAGATTTTGGCATCCGCTTCGATTTGCAGATCCACCTCTTTATTCTTATTTAATTCAGTGGGATCAATATCTACATGGACAATTCTGGCCTGTTTCAGATAAGTAGATACCGTGCCGGTCACCCGGTCGTCAAACCGCATGCCGATAGCCAGGATCATGTCGGCCTCACCGGTTTTCATATTGGGGGCATAATTTCCATGCATTCCCAGCATTCCTTTATAAAGCGGATGCGAAGCCGGAAGTGCCGAGAGTCCGAGTAATGTAGCCGCCGCCGGGATTCCCGATTGTTCCACTAATTGCCGGAGTTCTTCCTCAGCCTTTGCCAGTACCACACCCTGTCCGAAGAGTATCATCGGTTTTTGTGCGTTATTCAGCCATTGTGCCGCCTTGGCAACCAAGTCGGGGTCAGGTTCTATCTTAGGTTCATAGGTTCTGAGCGATTTAACCTGCATATAAGTAAAGGCCATTTTACTCATCATCACATCCTTAGGCAGGTCAATCAGCACTGGTCCGGGGCGTCCCGAGCGGGCGATAAAGAAAGCTTTCGCGATCAGTTCAGGGAGTTCTTCAACCCGGTTCACACGGGCATTCCATTTGGTAACCGCCATGCTGATGGTCAGGATATCGGTCTCCTGAAAAGCATCACTGCCGATCAGGTTACCCACCACCTGGCCGGTGAAACAAACCAGCGGAGTAGAATCCAGATAGGCATCTGCCAGTCCGGTCAGGATGTTTGTGGCACCCGGACCGGAGGTAGTGATTACCACGCCGGTTTTATGGGTGACTCGGGCATATCCCTGTGCCGCGTGAATGGCTCCCTGCTCATGACGGGTCAGCACATGGTTAAAGCACCCGTCATTCAGATGAAGCGCATCATAAAAAGGCATAATCGCCCCGCCCGGGTAACCGAACAGGGTATCTACGTCCTCCTCCAGCAACGACAGCAATACCGCCTCAGAACCGGTTACCTCCATCCCCGGTTTTTTGTTCTCTCTGTAGGTTTCAACGCAGGTTCTCATTATGAAGTGTTTAATTCAAAGAATAGAGTGCAGGAGTGAAAAATCTAAACTTTCTAATTTCATTCGTTAATAATCTTTAGCCATAAAAAAACCCTTCTCGCATTGAGAAGGGCTTCTGTTTTATTATAATGATCTTATAACCCTTCTCACTTCAGGTCCAACAGGACCAGAATAATAAGGGCGATATTGATCATTTGATTCATTAACACTTTTTTATTTCGGCTTCAAAGATAAGGAATGAAAATTTACAAATGCAAATGTCTGGGGTTTTTTTTATTCATTGCTTCTGCTGTATTCGCAACTTTTTAAAAATTATATTTTAATCTAAACATTATCATATTATAATCGGCCAGCTTTGCAAACATATTATCGCCTTTACCATCAAACAATGCTGTGGATAGTATTATTTCTGCATTATCGGTCGCCATATACGAAAGTTCGGGTGCATATATTAATGCATAATTATTTTTTACATCATTCCAGTCAGATACTATAAACCCACCTGCTAAGGGCGTAAATTTTAATTTATCATCAAAAAACTTCATTTGATATTGAAGAAAGAAATAATCGTTTAATGCATCTCGTCCCCTTTCATTCATAAAGCCATGCATGTATTGAAAATTAAGATAACTTCCGTTGGCAAAATTATAATCGGCTCCAACAATAAATTTCACATAAGCCTCTTTTTTTAAGATTACCGTATCTTGTGTAACAGGAACAGGAGACAATGGGTACATCGCCGATAAATCTGTTGTCATTATCTGTTCGTGTTCAGGTAAGAAAGCTGCTGCTTCTGCCCAAACGCCAACTCCGCCTATGCTTCCTGCCAAATCGGCTCCAAAAATATGTGTTCTGTAAAACGACAAATCCGAATGTATTGAAATTCCTCCCATTGTATCAACAGGAGTAAAAGTATTATATGTAGCCAATGGCATACCGTCTCTACCCCAAACATAACTCACAGAAAAATCGAAACCTGCGGCAAAACCTTTAAATTTTAATCCTGCAGTTGAACTTTCCGCTAAATTATATCGTGGCATATTAATTTGGTCGTTAAAGCCTTTTAATGTTAATCCTTGTGGCATTTCCATTTCCGGTGTAAGAGCATTTGCGAAAATACCAACAGGCATATTAGCCGGCTGAAAAAATGGAATATATACACCTTGCAAAGAAAACTCTGAGTTAAAATAATAATCTAAACTAATAGCATCGGAACCTCTGTGGCGACCGAAGTCTAAGACATCTTCCAAATCGTAAGGGTTAAGATTATCAGTCGGGTTTAGTTTGTCGGCTGTCCCCCAAACAATACGTTGGCGACCGATTTTAACATCGAGATTTTTGGTTAAAAAGCCAAATAGTTGAACATAGGCTTCTCTTATCTCTAAGTTATAAGGATCAACTATTCCTTTATTGTAAAGGTCGGCCGATGAATTAATTTGTGGAAGTCCGATGTCTCTTAACCAAACCTCGCTATAAAATTTTGAATTATCGGTAATCTTTTTGTCAAGTTTTAATGTTAACCGGTTTTCATTCCAAGCCCAATCATTGGGGTCATCAAGCAAAAATCGCTGATCGGTCATTAATTCTCCCGACAATTTTAATTTATCGGCATTTTCTTGTGCCTTTGTAATATTTGCGCTAAATAATAGTGCTATTACTCCTAGAATTATTAAATTTAATCGTTTCATGTTTTATTACTTTTTATTAATAAATTAAACTGTTCCTAATTGTTTTCCTTGTTAAAAATAGTTTCATTATAAATTTCTTTATATATAGATTCACATTTTAAATCTTTTTTTAATTGAACTTGTTATTAAATCAAAATTTTTAAATACAATTAAAGCAATTTGGTGTCCCTCTTTCATAAATTCTTCAATGGCTTGTTGTTTTGAAACTTTATCAAACTTTGTAGGGTGTTTTAATCCATTCAACATTACATACTCTACTCTTTTGCCTTCTGATTGATAATACAGGTTTATGAGCGTTTCAACACCAAACCTCGAATGTCTCATTTTATCGACAATGGGTAGCATATCTTTCTTAAATACCGACCTTTCACCGGTAAACGATTTAAAAGGATTTATGCTGTAATCAATTAATGTTTCAGTTGCCTGACCGAGTATCATATCAGCCTTTTTATGTACTAAGGGCATAACCAATTCAAACAGGTGGTCTTTTTGTAAGTTTGATAAATCGGCATCAACGAATACAATAATTTCACCACTTGTGTTTTCAATACCCGTTGCCATTGCAAAACCTTTGCCTTTGTTTTCCTGCAATTTAATATATTTGAACTCGTAATTTTTGCTAAGTGAATTCAATATATCATTGGTTTTATCTGTTGAGCCGTCATTTACAACAATTACTTCATTGAAAATGTAATTGCACACTATTGACACAACATCTTTTATTGTTTTTTCTTCGTTATAAACACAAATTATTGCTGTTATTTTTTTCATAATTATATGCTCTGTAGTAAAATTTTTATCGGGTTATATATTGATGTGGTGGATCAATTTTTTCGTATTTTTTCTTATCCATCATTTTTTTGCTGATTTAAGTAATAATTGTTAAGTGCTTTGTCGGTGGCATCTTCCCCTAATTGGATTAGTTCGTCTGCTTTAAAAAAATCGAACGTACCGGCAGCATCTGCCGGGATGTTCACCACAATATCGGGTTGATATTTTTCGATACTTAATTGAGCAAGGCGATGAATCATTGTTGAAGTTGTCTCATTTAGCAAGCTAAAATAACCGCTGTTTCTCTTGTCACCTGAATAGATAAGGTTGATAAATTTGTCAATTAGTGTTACCGATTTTGAGTTTTCTTCTTTCTGAATATCCTTCTCAATTTTATCACCATATAAATTAACGACAACCAGGATGTCATCTTTCCATCGTTTTACATAATCGATAGGCACCGGATTTAAAACACCGCCATCTACCAATATGGTATCTTGATATTTTACAGGTATAAATACTGTGGGGATGGCAACTGAAGCCCGTATAGCTTCATAAAAACTACCCTGATTAAAAACAACTTCTTTTTCATTGATTAAATCGGTGGCAATGGCAGAAAAAGGGATATTCATCTCTTCAATATTCCGGTCGGGAATAAATGTTTTCATTTTGTTAAAAACAGCTTCTCCTTTAAGCAAACCCTGTGTAGAGATGGCAAAATCCATCAGCCCCCAAATGGCCTTTTTATTTAAGGTTTTTACCCATTCCGTGTATCTTGGCAACTCTCCCATGGCATATAAACCTCCCATAACCGAACCGATAGAAGAGCCCGAAACGGACGTGATTTGAAATCCGTTTTTTTCGAGAACATTTATTGCTCCAATTTGGGCAAGCCCCTTTGACCCGCCACTTGACAATACTAAAGCTACTTTATTTTTCATCGCCTTTAAAGTTTATATTAGGGAAGGTGTTTAAATATTGAACCTCCCCTAAAAAAGTGCCCTTTTTACTGTTTTAATTTTCGTACAGTAAATTCATCATCCGACAATCCCTGATCATATTTTACATCTGACATCATCATTTTAGTAACATGATGTTTCTTGAGATCGGTCATTTTTATTTCTTCAGCATTCCAGTAATTACCAATTTTTTCAAATTTGTAAGTTGCCTCTTTAATTTTTGTATTCCCTTTGTCAAAATATTCCATTGCTTCGGGATAATAATTGGTCTTGTTAATTTTCACAATCAACTTTGAATAGGCCGATTTTTTGGATTTTGGCTGAAGTTCCAATACAAAAGCATCTCCTTCGGTTTTCAGCAATTTTGGCGTGTATTTGTCAGCATAGGGTTTTGATTCCATATCATCATAGGAAAAATCCGTTCCGGCAAATTTTTGGCTTTTAACACTCGATGAAATTCTCCTTTCTTTACCAAAGGCGGGTAAATACATGTACATTACATCATTTGGTAACGATAGCACGGAAATACCTGCCTGCGAGGCCGGTGCAGTAAACCTGAAAATCCGTTTATCGGTTCCTTTCTGCATAATGGTTGCTTCCCTTTCTTTTTGTTTTCCCGCTTTGTCAATTAAAACAATCTTGTTTTTTCCTGTTATGTCTTTGGGGGAATACATAACATCATCCATTTTCTTTAAAATGGTGTTTGCATCTTGCGCGTTAGCACTATATCCGATTAAAAGGAATAATGCACTGACTAATACTGAAATTTTTACTGTTTTCATTTTATTTACATTTAAAGGTTTATTAATTTAAATTATATACTTGTTCACGGACCCCTTGCGCCCATGCATAATAAGTTCGTGTATGATCAAACGATTTATAAGAAATTGGTTTCCTAATGTTTACTTTTATGATTTTGCTCCTTTCCCTGAACATTTCAAGGGGTAAGAGGATTAGCTCGAGTTTCCATATCTTCCCTACGACTGTAAGCACAATCAATCCGTCAATTAAACCATACGGATGATTAGTTACAAAAATACACCTGCCGTCTTCGGGTAAATTTTCGTCCCCTATAATTTCGAACTTAACCTTAAGATACTCCAATACTTTTGGCGGAAAATCAATGCCTGCATACTCTGAATTATTTCTAAAAAGTTGATTAAGGCTTTTTTGCTTTATTGTTATGGCAATCGCTTTAAGAGCAATATCCGGTAACCGGTTCAGAAATATTGAATCGCTATTCTTGATGATTTTTTTAATATCAACGGGTTCTGTGCTCATTTTAACCTGATTTTCCATATACTTAATTCTTATTCTTTAATTGCTTTCTGTTATCCATAATCAGGATAACAGGCAGTAACGTAAGTGCACCAAGCCCCGATCCTACCATGCTTAAGGCCACAAGTAATCCGAAATTCTGCAAGGGAACTATTTGTGAAAATACAAGTACCAAAAAACCTGCGGCCACGGAAATCACATTAATAATAATGGCTTTTCCGCTTATCATGATGGTTTCATTTAGTGCTTTGCTAATATCTCCGGTTTCTTTGAAAGCATGGTTAAAATGCGTAATGATGTGAATAGAATAATCTATTCCTATTCCGAGCGCGATACTTGCTACCAGTACTGTGGCAATATCAAGAGATATGCCTGCAAAACCCATAAAACCAAACAGGATGATGATAGTAATTATAATAGGAATGGTCGCATAAATTCCTTTGGATAAAGATTTCATCATTAAGCCAACTATTACTAGTACCATTATAATCGCAATTAGCAGACTACTAAATTGGCTTTTCAATAAGCTATCGTTGAGCCTAACATAAACAGAAGGCATACCAGTCAGTTCTATTTGACAATCTTCCGTTGAGTTTTCTTTGATAAATTTTTGCATTTTTGCATTAAAGCTATTAATATCAGAAGTGGTAACAGACGCAAATTTCGACTGAATTATACCTTCATCCAGATCATCGCTTACAAGTTGTGGCATAATATCCTGTCCGTCCAATAAGAACCACAATTGCTCAATTTTATCTTTATCGTCAGGGACTCTTTCCCCTTCACCCATTACATCATTCATCTCTTCAATGAGGTCGGCAACCGATTGGGTAGTAGAAATATTTGGATTTTGTTTCATAAAATCCTCCGTTTTAATCATCATTTTTAAAACTTCCGGGCTTTGCATGTCGCCTTTAAAGAGCACAAAAACAGGCATTGAGCCCCCAAATTTTCCCCGCATCAAATCATCGGAGACTCTGGTCGGATTATCTTTCTTAAAATAATCGGCCATATTGACGCTTGTTTTGATGGAAAACATTCCGGCAATACTTAACATGAGCAGTATTCCCCACCCTGATAAAATATATTTAGGGTGTTGAAACAGCAGCGTGGAAATCGGGCGAAGTATTTTATCGGATAAAAAGTTTTTCTTTTCTGATAGAAGTTCAGCTTTACTTGTTTTCTTTTCTTTTCTGTACATTGAAAAAGCGGAAATAACTGCCGGCACAAAAAATATCGACAACAGAAGTGCTATAAGCGTTCCAACTGAGGTGAAAATTCCAAAGTCCTTAATCATTGTAAGATAAGCGCCAAAAACAAAGGAAATAAACCCGATTGCCGTGGTTACAGCCGCAAGCGTTACCGGTACAACAATGTAAGCTAAAGCCTTAATAATTGCTTTTTTACGGTTTTTTTTATGCGTTTGATTAATGCGATTAATCACATGGATGGTATAGGCACTTCCAACGGCAAGCAGGATGACAGGAATAATATCAGAAACAATAGTAATTTGATAACCTGCCACCACCATGATGCCAAGTGTCCAGATAACGGCAAGTCCGGCTGTAAGTATTGGTAAAATAACGCCTCTTGCCGAACGGAAACTCAACAAAAGTATAAATGCAATCAGAAAAAACACGATGGGTATTAACCAAACCATATCGGTTACAATTAAGTCGGTTACATCATTCATCATCATGGGTAAACCGCCGAAGTATAATTTCTCAGGCAGGTGCAGTGCTTCAACTTTATCTCTTACCTCTTTGGCAACCGCTTGTTTATCTGCATCGGGAAGTAAAGTAAACATGATAAGCGTGGCAGTTCCGTCATCTGAAACAATGGTACCTTTATACATCTCTTTCGAAAAAACATAGTTTTTCAAACTATCTAATTTCGATTGCGTTCTCGGTATATCATATTCATCAATCAGTTTGCCGATTTCTATACCACCATCTTCATTTTTAATGTCAATAATATCGGTAAGACTGGATACCGTTGAAATCCCCTTAGTGATTTTCAAACTGTCTGTTATCTGCTTTACATGTTCCAATACCTCGGTTTTGAAAACATTATCGGTTTCCAGGGCGATCATTCCCATATCGTTTCCACCATATTTTTCCCCAATATCTTTATACAATTTGGCAGCAGGGTCGTCGTTAGGCAATGAACTTAATACATCGGAATTGATGGTGATGTTTTTAAGCTGAATCCCGAAAAATATGGTTAATGCTGTTACTGCCAATATAATTGGCCATCTTAACTTTATGGTTAGTTTTGCTAATTTTTTCATGTACTCTGTATTATTTTATAATTAGTTTTGTGTGAAAAAATTTATTGGAGACTGTTATCTATTGCAAAATTCCCGGGGTATTTCGCGTTTTTGTTTTTGTAAAATTTATTGACCTCTTTCATGGTGCTTTCAATACTACTTGTATCATTAACAATACCCTCTATCCCTATTTTTCTTTCTTTGTAATCAATGTAGCTTAGAAGGATAGGAACATCTGCTTCTTTAGCTATACGAAAGAAACCCTTTTCCCAACGAGTTGTCTGTTTTCTTATTCTCTCCGGCGCGATAAATAAATTAAATTCATCTCTTTCGTTAAAGATTGATTTTAATTGAGATACGTAGCTGTTTTTTTTATTTCCTCTATCAATAGGGATTGCGCCAAGTTTACTCAACAGGATATTTAACGGAAAAATGAATATCTCTTTTTTCATAAGTGTATTGTTGCTTCAGCCCATTGCATCTAAATACAACCGGCTTAATACAAAGTCCCAATAACTTGTATGAGGGGCCATAGCAACCACGCTCTTTTTTATATCAGGAAACTCTCCAACCAGATTCCATCCAAAAGCCCTTAATATTGTTTTAGATAATTTCATCATTATGTCAATAGTTCATCCCGACCAATTTGGTACAATAGTCGGGTAGATGTTAAAATTTTTTACCCTTCAGTTTCTTTACAAGCCAAGCCGTATATTATAATATTAAGCATGCTATTTAAACGATTACTTAATTCAGAATACCTGTTTTCTAAAAAAAATGGTATTTCCAACCCCTTTAATGCCGTTGCTAATCCATAAGCATAAATTTTTGTTTCGTCTTCGTTAATATTAAATTCTTTTTTGTTAATGCCATCTTGTAGTATTTGTTCTATAAATATTATTTCGTATTCATCATATTTTACTCTGTATTTTTGAATAAATTTGAAATGATTAAGATAGTCTGACTTAATGGCTGAATACAGGTTTGAAAGCTTATCAATCAGCGCCATTCTGGTAGTAATATATTTTTTTATCTTTGATTTGCTATCGATGTTTGCAGTAATTACTTTATTCAGCTCTTTAAACAATGTATTACCTTCTTTTTCTATTACAGCAGCGAATACTTCGTCTTTGCTTTTGAAATAGTGATACAAAGTGCTTTTGCCTTTTCCGGCTGCAGCTGCAATTTCATCCATAGTAGATTTTCTGAAACCATACCTCTTAAAGATATCTTGTGCTACTTCAATAATTCTTTTTTTAATATCAATGTCTTCCATAATCATCTTATTAAAATACTATTCGACTATATATGTATTTCAGTCTGCAAAGAAATATATAATTTGTATTACATGCAAGAATTTTTGAAAAATTACATGTTGAATTTATGAGAAACATCCTTATTCTGGATATGCTACAAAAAACCGGACGGTAAGTTAAGCCACAAAAAAAATGTAACTTACCATGATGAAACAAACAAGAAGAAAGTACGACCGAGCTTTCAAACAGAAAGCGGTTGAATTAGCCAAAGCGCGGGGCAATGTACCCGAGATCGCCCTGGAATTGGGGATCAAAAGTGATATGCTATATCGTTGGCGCAGAGAGTTCAACAAGTACCAGAATAACAGTTTTCCCGGACAAGGCAATCCAAAGATGACTGATCTGGAACGGGAAAATGCCCGTTTGAAGAAAGAGTTGCGAGATGCCCGAATAGAAGGAGAGATTTTAAAAAAGGCGATCAGCATCTTCTCCAAGAGCGATGGAAAATCTACCAATTTATAAATGACCACCGTGTCAAATTTTCTATTGAGAAGATGTGCCATATTTTCAAGGTCAGTAAAAGCGGCTATTATCAATGGTTAAAAAATGAGCCCTCTAAACGTTGGCAGGAGAATGAAGAGTTGTTAAAAAAAATTCAGGAGATTTTTAACCTTAGTCATAAGACCTATGGCAGTCCCCGAATTACGGAGGAATTACGGGCTGGTGGCAAAAACATTTCCAGACCACGAGTGGCAAGAATAATGAAAGCTGCCGGTATTCGTGCCAGGAAACCCCGTAAATTTATTAGAACAACAGATTCCCGACACAATTACCCCCTGGTTCCAAACATACTACGTCGCAATTTTAAAGCCGGTCGAAGAGGTGAAATTTGGGTATCGGATATAACGTATGTTTTGACAAAATCCGGCTGGTTATACCTGACCGTGATCATAGATTTATATGATCGCAAAGTTATTGGTTGGTCCATGAGCAAAGGGCTCAGTGCTGAAGAGACTATTATCCCGGCCTGGATGATGGCCATCATGAATCGACCCATTAGCAATAAGCTGATTTTTCATTCTGATCGTGGAGTTCAGTATGCTAGTGAGGCTTTTACAAATATTCTTAGCTCCAATAATTTAATAATCAGAAGCATGAGTAGGAAAGGGAACTGCTGGGATAACGGTGTGCCACGCAGACTGGAGAGAATTTCAATAATAATCGAAGGTCATGCTGCATAAGAGATGAGGGTAGGTCCCTCGAAGTCAGGGTGCAGGCTCAGGCTTCAAACCGCCACGAGCTGCCATGGACAAAATCCCTGGTAGTGAGCGTCGTTGGAAAAGGCACAGGAAATGTGTCAGGTAAGAATTAAGAAGATGAACGAAAGTGAACAGTCGATGACATGTCGAAAAGCAATTCAACTAACGTCAAAACCGGATGGCGTTATTAGTCCGGGACGAATCCAGACAACACCTGTTTATGGGCTGGGTGGCGTTCGGTGTAGAGGCTGCATGATCTTAATTCAGGCTCTTTTGTGGAACGTGGGAACCTACTGGTTTAATGCCAAGGGAAGAGGTTTCAGTTTTACTGACACTGCAAGTACCGATGTAAACCAGAGGGGCGGAGCAGCTCGTAGTAGTGATGAAATCTGTGAAAGCAGGTGGAGCAAAGGGGCTGCGTTATTCAGCCGGAGCTTTTGGTCAACCAGAAAAGGGAGGAACCATAGGTAATGGCAAAGTCATTCAATATTAGTAAACAAATGGTATGGAATGCCTATCTGAAGGTTAAGGCTAACAAAGGTTCAGCCGGCATAGATGGGCAAACAATGGAGGATTTTAATCATGACTTAAAGAAGAATCTATACAAAATCTGGAATCGATTATCATCGGGAAGTTACTTTCCACCAGCAATTCGCAGAGTAGATATCCCTAAGTCGAACGGTAAAACCAGACCGCTTGGGATACCTACAATTTCAGACAGGATTGCCCAAATGGTAGTAAAAGAATACTTGGAGCCGACAGTGGATCCATATTTTCATAACGACTCATATGGGTATCGACCTGGAAAATCAGCGCTTGATGCAGTTGCTCAGGCAAGACAGAGATGCTGGCGAGATGATTGGGTTTTGGATATGGATATTCGAGGTTTCTTTGATGCAATAGACCATTTTCTGATAATAAAAGCTGTATCTCATTTTACACAAAGTAGATGGGTATTGCTTTATATCAAACGGTGGTTAGTTGCGGATGTGGTACTCCAGAATGGCGTTATAGAGAAAAGGACGATGGGCACTCCACAAGGGGGTGTTATTAGTCCTTTATTAGCCAACATTTTTCTTCATTTTGTATTTGATAAATGGATGGAAAAGAGATTTCCAAATGTTCATTTTGAAAGGTATGCCGATGATATTGTTGTGCATTTCCGTAGTTACAAACAGTTGAAATTTGTTGAAAGTAAGCTAAGAGATCGCTTCTTACAATGCAAGTTGGAATTGTGTCCGGAGAAAACCAAGATTGTCTATTGTAAAGATTCTAACCGTAATGGTGTTTATAAAAATCAAAGTTTTGATTTTCTGGGATATACGTTCAGGCCGAGAAGTAGTCGCTGTAAAGATGGTCGATTCTTCGTTAGCTTTTCACCTGCTGTAAGTCAGAAGAGTTTAAAAGCTATGCGAAGTAGAATCAAACGACATCCTGTAATTAAAGGATGTTACAGTGAAAGCATCGAAACGGTTGCCCGTATTTTAAATCCAATCATTCAAGGCTGGATTAACTATTACGGTAGGTTCAGAAAGTCATCATTATCCTCAATTTTCCACTACATTAATGACAAACTGACCAGATGGGTAATGAGGAAATACAAATCTCTGCATAAGCGAAAAACGCGTGCAGGGAGATGGTTAAAGAATCTGTATTTACAGAATCATGACTTATTTGCCCATTGGAAATTTTGTAATTGGGTGGCTGAATAACAAGAGCCGTATGAGTCGAGAGGTTCACGTACGGTTCTGTGAGAAGCTGAGGGGGGAGGTACCCCTCGGCTTACTCGACCAGTTGCTGAAAGTTTCTTCAAGACAATCAAGATTGAATGGATTTATAATAATCAATACCAGAATCATGAAGATGCCCAGCTTTCAATCTTTGAATGGATTGAAAGCTGGTACAACCGTCGCAGACGCCATTCTGCACTAGGATATAAAACTATTGATGAATTTGAGAAAATA
>Ga0190359_1000069_pt1 | contig 59083 bp, 60 predicted proteins | sample 48721823_MG_FD_161269 | JGI IMG/M metagenome (GOLD analysis project Ga0190359, IMG submission 161269) | Hydrothermal vent microbial mat bacterial communities from Southern Trench, Guaymas Basin, Mexico - 4872-18-2-3_MG | ecosystem: Environmental > Aquatic > Marine > Hydrothermal vents >...
GCTTCAAATATTAATACACGAAATTACGAAAAAACATGGGAAAGCATTATACAAGAGGTAAATAGGGAAATAGAAAAAAATAAGGACGTTGAAAACAGTTTTATAGTTACTCCCCGACCAGTAATAGGTATTGACAGAAAAAAAAGAGAAATAATTAAAAAATTAATATTAAATTTTACAAAAGAAATTAAAGAAAGAAATAGTGATTACCTTCAGGTAAAATATAAAATATATGGAAAAATAAGAAAGGCAGGTAAAACAACTAAACCCAAAGTTGTACTATCGTTTGCTTATGGAAAATGGAAAAATGATCCTCAACTAAAAGAAGAAATTTATAATAAAATCAACAATTCTATTGAAGAAAAAATAAAGAAATTAAGTGATATAGATAAACCTTGGATACTAATAATAAACGATGCTCATCCTTTTTCGAATAAAGAAATTTATAAAGATTTAAAAAAGAAACTTAAAAAATTGGATATGTTTTATTTAATTTTCTTAATCTCATATTGGTGTCCAAATGGATTCTTACTTCATGTAAAAAATAGTAGCTTATTAAAATGAATTTAATTTTAGTCTAATTAAAGAAATTCTATTTTGACTAAATTATGGAAAATATTTATAAATATCCCTAAATGCCACTCCGCAAAATAAGTAAATATTATTACATCGACATCCGGATAAAGGAGATCAATAATTGGGTCTTGTAAAAAGAGGAAAATATTGGTGGTTAGATATCCGGATTGATGGAAAGAGGATCCGGAGATCGCTTCAGACTACGCAAAAGCTTGAAGCCTTAGACAAATATAAGATAGTTAAAGAGGAATTAGAAGAAAAATATAGAAAGAAAAAAGCTGGAATTCGGATCGAAGACTTTAAAAAACAATATTTTGATTGGGTAAAAATAGCAAAGCCCGCATCTCTAAGACTTGAGAAACTTCGATGGGATATCATCCAACAATTTTTCCGGGAAAAAGGGATTGAATATCTCCAGGATGTCAAAGTATTTCATATAGAACAATTCCGTTCATTTCTTCTAAATAAAAGAAAAGCAAGCAAGGCCACTTGCAATCGTTATTTGCAATTACTTAAAACCGCCTTTTACCGGGCCAGGGATTGGGGACTTTATGAATCTGAAAATCCGGTTGCCAAAATAAAACTATACCGGGAATCAAAAAGACCTCAGAGCCTCACAAAAGATCAGGTAGAGGAAATATTGAAAGAAGCAAAAAGAATCAGCGAAAAACCTTTATCTAAGGCGCAAGAGTGCTTTTATGATATCCTTCTTATAGCATTAAATACAGGAATGAGACGATCCGAGATAATGAAGCTAAAATGGAAAGACATAAAGGGAAAGGAATTAATAATCAGAGGGAAGGGTGAAAAATGGAGAGTAGTTCCAATAAATGGAACGGTGAAGAAGATATTGGAGAGGCGAAAGCTGGAGAGACAAAAAGATCAGGAATATGTTTTTGATATCCCGAACAGGAATTATTCAGGGATTTTTCGAAACACTTTTAAAAGGATTAAAAAAGCCACCGGTATTAATTTTCATCTTCACCAGCTCAGACATTTTTTCGCTTCCGAACTTCTTCGACAAGGGGTTGACCTTCAAACTATTTCTGATATATTAGGACACAGCACTTATTATGTGTCTCTTCTCTATACGCATACGACAAGAGAGAGACAGAGAAAGGCAGTTGAGCTGATGGAAGAATTAAGCAGCGTGGACACAATTGAGGACACATAAGCAGCGGATGTTAAGGCTAAATTATTGATATTTAAATAAATTACTAGCTCGTCCCGTGGACTCTTAATCCGCGGGTTCCAGGTTCGAGTCCTGGACGGGTCATTTTTTTCAATGCTATGCATAAAAGAAAAAAATTTTTCCCAGTAGTGATTATTTTTCTTCTACTCTCAGTTCATTCTTCTCTTCTAAGCCAAATCAGACTAAAAACAAAACTTCTTTATTTTATTCCTTCAGAAGAAACATTCAGAGAAATCTATGGTCCTGGACTAATGGGAGGAGGAGAAATAGAAGCAGGATTAGTAAAAAACATTAATATATGGCTAGAATTCAACTACCTGAAAAAAACAGGAAAATTATCCATTACCAATGAAAAAACTTCTCTCCAGATTATCCCCATTTTATTAGGCATTAAATATAATTTCATTTTTAATAAAATTATCCATCCATATATCGGATTAGGTGGAGGTTGTTTTTTTTATAATGAAGCAAACCCCATTGGTAAAGTTGAAAAAAATAATTTTGCCTGGATAGCCAAAACAGGTGCTATTATTTATCTAAACCGTTTGTTCTTCATAGATACTCTACTCGAATATAGCTCATGCCATGTGAATCCGGCCGGAATAGAAGTAAATTTGGGCGGACTAATGATGGGAGTTAGTTTTGGGGTCGTTTTTTAAATTTAAAATTAAAATGAAATTAAAATCACTGTATGTAATTATATTTCTTATCACCTGCCTACTATTAAGCACTTATCTTATCTCTTTTGAAACGCAGAGCAAGCCAATAAATCCCGACCTCTCCCCTGACTATATTCAGATGACAAAGATTCTCCATCGCTTTAATCCAGGAGTAGATTATACTAGCTTGCACTCACTCTATAGAATACAATATCCCCCTCAGAAGCTCAGTCATAACCTACAATATTCAATCGAATTAAGATTTAAAGACAACTTAATGAAAACAACTTCTATCTCTGGATTAATTTCACATGTCCTGATTCTGGTTGAAGAGGCGCTTTACTCAAAAACCCAGGCAAAACAAAAAATTGATCGTTATGCTCAAGATATAGCTAATTCTTATCAATGTAAAGTAACTCTAGAAACTATTAAGGGAGGCACTCCTGAAGAAATTCGAGCTTTACTCCAAGGTTATTATTACCAATCAGGACTAAGTTGTGCCGTTTTTATAGGACATATTTCAGAAGCCTGGTATGAAGTTCCCAACGACCATTACTGGTGGGAGGGTGGTTATGGATATGCCAACTGGATATGTGACCTTTTTTATATGGATTTAGATGGAGAGTGGATAGATAGCGATGGAAATGGGATTTATGATATTCATACTAATGGTAACGGTGATATTTATCCTGAGATTTTTATTGGTCACATCGATCCATCAACAATGAGTAATTACGGAAACAAAGAGATGCTGCTGAATAAATTTCTGGACAAAGATCATAATTATTGGCAAGGTAACATTCGGTTAATGAACTATGGGCTTATTTATATTGACCACGATTGGAAAGATTATTCAACGTATTATTTTCGCCATCTTTATGGTGAAAAAAACTATGATAATTTAAAATGGACTGAAGGTTCTAACAATTTAGTCGAAAAATTCGATTATTTAAGAAAAAGGCTGCCTAACATAGCCTACGGATTCACTCAAATCTGGGTTCACTCAACCTGGGAGAGTCATTCTTTTCATACCGGTGGCATCTGCTATGAGTATGAAATCCACGAAAGTCTGCCTAGAGCTTTAGGCTATAATATCGATGGTTGTCACGCCTGTGACTGGGCCTCGGGAGTAGGGCAATATTTTATAGGAGGTGGTTACATCTATAATTCAAGCCCCACCTCACTAGTAGTTATAGGCACAACAAAAGTGGGAGGAATGCTTGCTTTTGAACCTTTCTACATATCACTGGGAAAAAATAATCCTATAGGCAGAGCATTTTTTGATTGGATGACCGATCGTTTAAAAAGCGATGAAGAGAGAGATTTTATTATAGGATGGCATTATGGTATGACTATCATCGGAGATCCCCTTATCTGTTTCCTAAAGATTCCAGGAAAATCAAACATTCTTTTTGAAGTTCATCCCCCTGTTGATTTCCATGGGGAGAAAGTAGAAAATCGATCATTACTTATGAAAGAAACAATTCACACTTTTTCCTGGAAACCAAATTCTGATAATAATCCTGATAAAATTTATTTATACCGTCTTTATGAAGTAAAATTAAATAGCCTTGATCTAATCGCTGAAATCCCCCCCTCTAAGACTACTTACTTTCGTCGAGGAGTTGAAGACAGAGAATATTTATACGCTCTGTGTAGCGTAGATACTAACAATAAAGAATCTAATTTCTCATTCACCATAATTAAATGAGACGAAATAGTTAAATAATTTTTTCTAAATAAAGTTTAATTCATTGAAAGAGCATGGTGCAAACCAGTATCTACTGATTTTAATAGCGGTTTTCCTTCTTTCTTTTACCCATCTTTCATTTGAAATTCTCCTCACTCGTATCTTATCCATGACTTTAACTTACCATTTTGTTTTCTTCGCCATATCTTTAGCAATGCTGGGGACCGGACTGGGAGGTCTTGTCACCCACTTATGTACAAGAAACAATAAGAGCTTTAAGTATATAATGGGTAGTTTTGCTTTTCTCTACACTCTTTCACTCCCATTAACTACTCTTCTATTTACTACTTTAAGCAAAACATTTTTAATTAATACACCTTCCTTAATTGCCTTTGTATTTTTTTTCCCATTTCTATTTATAGGAGCTCTCTTTTCTGGAATATTTAGAATCTTTTCTGAGAGAAGTGCATTTATTTATGGCTCTGATTTAGCAGGGGCGGCTTTAGGGTCAATTGGGGTCATATTCATGGGCAACCTTCTGGGGATAATTCATACTGAGGTAATTATTATTATATTAGCACTTTTGAGTAGCTTAATCATTATGACTTCTTTTTCCAAACCACATAAATATTTAGCCTCAGGGACACTCCTATTTACCCTGGTAATTCTAATCGCATTTGCTCTTACTTACAGTCCTTCTTTTCTAATTCATAAATTCTTTACAATATCAAATCCAACCAAAGAAATTTACCAAACTCTCCAAGATTCCTCTCTAAAAGGAAAATTAATTAGAACAATATGGAGTTCTTTCGGCCGAACTGACGTTGTCCATTTTGAGCCTCGACCTAATATGATGCATATTTACATTGATGGGACAGCTGGTTCTCCAATGTATTATTTCTCAGGAAATATTAATAATCCAGGAGAACCAGCACAAAAATTAGTTTCTAATTTTTCAGGAAACATACCTTTAACTTATCTTGATGAAAATGAAAAAGATACAGCTCTAATCATTGGTCCAGGTGGAGGGAGAGATGTTCTGCTTGCCCTTCTTCATAAATTTAAAAAAATTACCGCGGTTGAAGTTAATAAAGATATATTAGAAGTACTTAGAGAGTTCTCTTGGTTTAATGGAGGAATTATTGAAAAATTTGAAAATATTCAATTTGTTCATGACGAAGGCAGAAGTTTCTTACATCGACAAAATGAAAGATACGATTTAATAATGCTAAGCCTTCCGATTACTGCTTCCATAAGAACTTTAGATGCTTTTTCTCTCACTGAAAATTACCTATTCACGACCGATTCAATTCAAGACTATTTAAATCATTTAACCCCGGAGGGACAAGTAGTTGTTGTTTGTCATGGAGATTTTGAAATTGCTCGTCTTTTTTCACTTGTGTTGACTAATTTTTCCCGGCAAGGAATCTCAATCCCCCAAGGAATGAAACACATCGTCATGATAAAGTCTCCCAGTTATCCCGTCTTTATTTTAAAAAATCAACCCTTTTCTCCAGCTAGAATAAAAAAATTATTAGCTAACTCAATTTCTTTAAAGATAGATTTGAACAATTCCTATTTTCCCTATTTTATGGCCAACGAAAAATCGATTTTCACGGCTTTAGCTAAAGGCAAAATTTCTTTGGTGTCTTATATTAAAAAAATAGAAGAACAAGGATTAGATATATCTCCAGTCACCGATAATAATCCTTTCTTCTATAAATATCAAAAAGGACTTCCTCCTAACATTTTAAATATTTTCCTAATCGGAATCGTAATTTTCATCCCTACTTTAATAGCCCTTACCTTTTTTATTAATAAATCTCTTTTAAACAATAAAAAAGAGAGAATAAATCAATCGTCCTTTTATCTCAGCACTATTATCCTTCTTTTCTTTTTAATCGGGATAGGATTTATAATGATTGAGGTCTCGTTAATTCAAAAGTTTATTTTATTTCTTGGCCAACCCGTAAATTCCATGGCCATTACTCTTTTTTCACTTCTTCTCGGAACAGGCCTTGGTAGTTTTCTATCTAGAAAAATATCTTCCTTTTCCATCCCTAAAGCTATTTATATGTCTTCAATGGTCACTTTTTGTCTAACTCTAGTAATTCTCTTATCTTCTCCTGTTCTTTTCGAGTCTTTCTTAAACTTGCCTTTTCTAAAACGAATTATGATTACATCTCTAATATTATTACCTCTAGGAATAGGAATGGGATTTTGCTTTCCTTTGGGCATTAAACTCCTTTCGAACTTAGAATTCAAGCAATTGATTCCCTGGGTATGGGCTATAAATGGGATTTCATCTGTCCTTGGTTCTTCTTTAACCTTAATTATCGCCATTAAGAGAGGATTTAGTTATGCTTTATGGGGAGGGGCTCTGTGTTACTTTCTTATATTTCTTATTTTCTTTAATTTTAGATATCAAAGACAATAAAAAGAAATAAACACCCTTTTTCAATCTTGCTTCGATTAACCCATACAATATGGAAGAGAACCAACGAAATAAAAAATGGAAAAATCAGGAATAACTAAGTTTTGACTCCCTTTTAAAAACTTAAGGGTCATGTCAATAAAAGTTCGCAATTTGGCCATCGCAAACTCCTCAGAATACTTGTGCCTCTAGTAAATTGTGTTGGTCATCGAGAGCAACGATCAACTTTTGTTGTTTGATATAGCTTCGTTCATTTATCCAGTCTTCTGAATATTCAATCAAATAACTGGTTATAAGACGAACATAGGATTCCTAGCTGGGAAAAACTCCTATGACTCGACTACGGCGGCGAATCTCACGGATTATCCTCTCCACCACATTGGTGGAGGAGATCTTGCGTTTATCTATCTCGGGAAATTCATAAAACTGAAGCGAATCCTTCAGGCCTTCTTCTAAACAACGAATTGCTTGGGGAAAGCTTTTCTCATACTCTTTAGAGAAAATCTCGGCCATCTTAAGAGCTGATTCTTTATCCGGTTGCAGCCAGATTTGTTTCATTTTCTCTGCGAAGCGTTTCTTTTCCCTGTGGGGAACCCGGGCCATGATATTCCGCATAAAATGAACCTTGCATCGCTGCCAACTCGACCCAATCCATTCTGATTTCAATGCTTTCTGAAGACCTAAATGAGCATCAGAGATACAAAGCCTAATCTTCCTTACTCCCCGCCGCTTGAGTTCGCGGAAAAACTCTCTCCAGCTCTCCTCTGTCTCGTCATACATGGATTCTATGGCCAAAATATCTCGTTTCCCTTCACGATTTATCCCATAGGCTATCATTAAAGCTATGGAAATAACTCGACCACCCTCTCTGACTTTATCATAAAGAGCATCTATCCAAAGAAAAGGATACTCTGCCTCTAAAGGCCGGTTCCGAAAAAAGTCAACTTGTTGGGAAAGAACCTTGTTAATCTCTCAAACTTGAGTCGCAGAGATCGAGTCTATGCCTAAAGAATGGGCTAATCTCTTAATCTTGCGCGTGGAAACTCCGTTAATAAAAGCTTCATGGATCAAAGCCATCAAAGCTGCCTCCGATCGCTTCTTCTGAGTAAGAAAAAAAGGTATATATCCTCCCTTCCTGAGTTTAGGAATGAAAAGATAAATCGTGCCTAGTCTCGTATCTACCCGCCTCACTCTTTTACCCGAAAAATAGGTCCGCCCCTTCGTAGAATGTTTGCCTTTGCATGCTCCCACTTTACCCTCAGCTTCAATTTTCATGATTTGGTGGGCTAACCATTCCAACGTGGCTAGAAGTGGATCCTCTTGATTAATCAATTCCACTAGTATCTTCTTTAAAACTTCTTTATAAATTTTCTTGGGGCCATTGTAAGTAATTCTTCTTTTCGATTGGTTTTTCTTGTTATTCGGAAAGAGTTTACGATGGCTACCTCCTAATATCAAAATTGCGAACTCGATTGGACACTGGCTATCATATTTTATTACTGGTTAAGTTGATAATATATTTATCTAGATAGAAAAAGAAAGAGGGGACCAAAAGGTCCCCTCTTTTCACTTTCTAACTAACTTATCAGAAAGAAAACCTAACTGACAACTGGAATCTTCTCGTCAGACCAGAAATTCCGGTAATTTTTTTATAAGTACCACTGATAGCATAAGTGCCTTCACTGGTATTGTTGTCCACTGGCATCCACGTTCCACCTGGATTTTGGTCAACATCAATGTAATGGTGACCGAGAGCATTAAATATATCTACATACACTCCTAACCGCCCCAGATTAGGTATTATAAAATACTTTTCCAATCGCAAGTCTAAATTCTGCCAATCATAATATCTTCTTGTCCCTTGTAGCTCCAGATTAACCCAGTAAGTACTATAGACATCTATATTATTTACTGCAGCCCAACCAGCGGGAGGAACAATAGTGACCCCTCGTGCCCATGGAGTTCCACTACTATATTGATAATAAAATGAACCAAGAATACCAAGAGGCAAGTCGAAGGATCCAAATAGTTTAAAAACAATCGGTCTGTCCTCGTTTGTTCTTCCTCCATTATTCACGAACCAGTTAGCATCGTCGGCGGCACTTGAAGTAGCATGAATATCTCCATATCCACCGTGAATATTGCCCCACGTTTTTGAATAATTTATAGAGCCACCAAGCTGCCATCCGTTTGACATTCTCTTTTCAAAACTCAATTCAAATGCCCAGTATTTCCTAAATGCTTCTGGAACATTCTGAACTTGATAAATCCAATTTCTCGGAGCATCATTTGATAAAAACCACATATTTACCGTCGTAGCTGGAAAATCCTTACCAACAGCAGGAACTGTAGTCTTAAAAGGAATCCAGTATTTATTCCCCGGTGATTCATTGGGATTGTACCAATATTCGCCGGTCTCAACATCATAAGGTACGTCATCAATTATATTTTTTTTGTGTTTATAGAGAAAACTAAGGCCTATTTTGAAATCCCGAACTAACTCCTGATCAATACCAACAACAAATTGATTATCATAGGGTGCTTTAATTCCCTCCCCAATTCCAATTAGCCAATTTTCCCTTAACATTCCGGTAGGAGTTCCCCAGCTTGGGATAAATGAATAGCTATCCACTCCAAGGGGATCTGGCCGACCATTTGCATTATCATCCCACCAGCTGAAATAGTAATAATGAAAACGGAGGGGATGAACTCTCTCGAAAATGGAAACGTAGATATTATCGCTGTATTTTCCCCAATGAAGCTTTATGGCTGTTTTTCCATTTCCAAAAACATCATAAGTTATTCCAATCCTTGGATCCCAAGTAAGCCACTTGATAATACCATCAACTCCTTCCTGACGAATTTCATCATAGGGATTAATCCCATAGGTGGGTTTAAGAAAAACTTCTCCCAATTGATAAGCAATATCTCCACCGGTTCTATTCTTATATACTTCAGGAATATTTCCTGTAACATGGTCAAGACGAATTCCTAAATTAACAGTTAACCGATTCTTAAAAGTAATCGAATCCTGAATGTATCCGCCATACTTGATAAATTCACCCTGGGCTATATTCCCTTCTTTGGTTGTCCCGAAAACAGCCATACCCAGCCAGGCGTCTCCCCACCATCGTGTCCCATACAAAGCTCGGTAATAGTAAGGACTTCCATTATACCACGGCCACCAAATTGGGTTTTCTTTCCAGACTGCCCAGTTATCTCCTCCAAATAAAAGTTCAAGCCCAGCTTTGATCTCGTGATCTCCCCCCATTAAATTATCTAGAAAACGAGTAAGCGCGATTGAAAATTGCTTTTTAGGCCTTCCTGTCCACTCATTCGGCCGATAACCTGTTCCAAAATAATAGCCAGTATAATAATCATACATGTAGGGAACAGTAGTCAATTCTGGTCTAACTAAAGTTAGCATAGAATCAACTTTAGTATAACCACCTCTTACTTCAAGGTAAGTATTGGAATCAATGAGCCAGGTTAAAACTCCTGTAGCCGCGTAATTAGCCCAAGGATCATCATGGTAATGGCAATCAAATGGCATATTCCATCCTGATGCTCTTGTGTTCCTATAAGTCTGTCGAGCATTGCCCATCAAAGCCAATTTAACAGACTTCGATAATTGAAAAGTCAACTTCATAAATGTGCCCCAGTTGTGACTTTTTCGATGAAAAGTATCGTAATAAGTTCCGTCATAAGGTGATGTAAAGGGAATAAATCCAGTATTATACTTATCAGCACCGTATCGTCCATTAAGATAAAACCAGATTTTATCTTTAATAATTGGTCCACCGAAGTTCCCAGAAAAATCATAATCATAAATTGGTGCACTCGGTTTTGACAATCCCAAAGCAGTCAACTCTTCTTGAGGCAACACAACAGTAGTTAAATCTTCGTTAATAAAATAGGATTGAACCATTCCCGAAAATTCGTTACCTCCTGATTTGGTGACAACATTAACATAGGCTCCAGAAGTGCCCCCTACCTCTGCTGGCATTCCTCCGGTAACGATTTCAACTTCCTCAAACAAATTAAAATCAATAGGAATATCAAGTTGCTGTTGACAAGGATCATTGGCGTTAAGGCCATCTATACGGTAAGTATTATTAGCAGCAGTTCCCCCTTTAACATTGCTAGAACTCACTGTACCTGGGGTTAAAGTTATTACAGATTGTAAGCTTCTTCCGATAGGAATATTTTGAATCAAATCAGACTTATAGATTTGTTGAGTCTTTGAAGACTTAACATCAATAACCGGAGCTTCGCCAACTACCGTGATTTCTTCAGCCAGAGTTTCAGGAATCATGGTTATACTTACACTTATGGCCATTCCTAAGCGAACTTCTACATTCTCCAGCGTCGCAGTTTTAAATCCCGGCAGTTCGGCAGTAACAGCATATTGCCCAGGAGGAAGAAGAAGAATTCTAAAAGTTCCGTCTTCTCTGGATACGTCGGTTGCTTGACCCATCAGAGAAGGCCCCTTCACTGTGATTGAAACCCCAGGTAATGGAACACCTTCATTATCTTTAACTACACCTCGAATTGAGCCAGTTTCTTGGCTTGATATTTGCGCATAAAGAATGGAAGAAACGAGGAAAAAAATGGTCCCAATTACTATAAATCTCTTTTTAGATATCAATTTTTACCTCCTCTCACTTAATTTTTTTATTCCTCAAAATAAGAATTGCTTTTTTAATATAAAAATAATCTCAAATATTTTTTTCATTTTTTCTTAAATAGAAAACAAAATCTTTCTCCTATTTTCAACCCTGAACCCCTCTTTCTTTGCATTTCTGAGATTTCCTGGAGAATATCGAGTTCAATTATTTCATGTTTAATATCTAATATATCTCAATAAAACAAACACTCCACTTTTACCAGTAATTTCTCTTTTTTAATAGATATAAATAAAATTAAATTATTTGTCAAGTTAAATAATACTATTTTTTGAGAGCCTAGTTTTGGGGAGAATTATTTTATTTTTTTGCTTCTTTGGCGGCTTTAACTTTTTCTTTTAAACTCTTTTCCTTCTTCTTCTCTTTTTTCTTAAATTCAGTTCCCACCATCTCTAAGATAGCCATTTCCGCACCATCTCCAGCTCGAGGGCCTAGCTTAACGATTCGAGTATAGCCCCCTGGCCGTTCCGTGAAACGAGGAGCTACTTCTTCAAAAAGCTTCCGAACTACTTCTTTTTTATAGATAAACCGCAAAGCTTGTCTTCGGGCATGAAGAGTGTCCTTTTTCCCTAAAGTGATCATTTTTTCTGCTAAGGGTCGAGTTGCTTTTGCCTTGGCTAGAGTGGTTCTAATTCTCTCTCTTTCCAAAAACGAGGTCACCAAATTCCTCAATAAGGCCATCCGTTGAGACGTGTCGCGCCTCAGCCTTTTTCCACTAACCCGGTGTCTCATTGTTCTTCTCCTTCTTCTTCCTCACTAGTTTTGTCGATTTCTTCTTCAATTCTTTCGATTAATTTAGGGTGAAGATCAAGATTTAAACCCAAACCAAATTGCTGCAAAGTTTCCTTAATTTCAGCCAGAGATTTCCGGCCAAAATTCTTCGTTTTCAATAATTCTTCTTCTGATTTCTGGACTAGTTCATAGATTCGACCAATCCCAGCCGATCGTAAACAATTGTTGGATCTAACCGAAAGCTCAAGATGGTCAATAGGTTTCGAGAGAATATCAATTTGAGAAAAATAAGGAATTTCTTTTTTCTCCTGAACCGCTTCTTTACGGATGGGTTCATCAACAATATTGAGAAAAATAATTAAATGATCCCGCAGCAATTTAGCTGCTTGGCCCAAAGCTTCGGTGGGAGTAATGGCCCCATTTGTCCAAATTTCCAGCTCCAACTTCTCATAATCCATTCTCTTGCCAACTCGCGCCTGGCTAACTAAATAATTGACTTTTATAACCGGTGAGTGAGAGGAATCTAAAGGAACAAAATCTATACTCAATTCGGGGTCATGATTCCGGTCAGCGGTAACATAACCTCTATTCTTGCGGACGACCATCTCTATATCTAATTGCCCATCTTTGTCCAAAGACGCAATATGAATATCATGATCTAGAATGGTAATATCCGAGTCATGCTCAATATCGGCAGCTTTAGCCTCGCCAGGACCGCTCTTCTTTAAGTACATCCTCATTGGCTTCTGGCCTTCCATCTTTAAGGGGATACTTTTAATGTTGAGGATTATATCTGTGACATCTTCGACCACTCCGGGGAGGGAAGAGAACTCATGAAGAACCCCCTGAATCCGAACATTGGTCACCGCCGCCCCAGGAATAGACGAAAGCAATACTCGGCGAAGAGCATTTCCGACTGTAACTCCATATCCTCTTTCAAAAGGCTGTGCTGAAAATCGTCCATAGGTCTCGGTTAGAGACTCGTAGTCACACTCCAAGTATTTGGGTTTCTGAAAACCTGTCTCGATCATAATTCCTCCTTTTTAGCGCCTAAACTCCCTCGGGGCAAGGTGAGATACTTCTCTGCCCAGCCCATCACTATTTTTTACTGTCCAATCCAAATTATTTCGAATACAACTCCACAATCAAATGTTCTTCCACCGGAATAGTAATATCTTCTCTCTTGGGGAGAGAAATAATATTTATTTCCAGTTTATCAAAATCAACGGCTAGCCAGCTGGGAATAGTTTTATTCCGATGGGCTTCCACCAGCGCTTTGATATTTTCATTATTCTTAGCTTTTTCTTTTAAGGTTATGACATCACCCTCATTGACTAACATGGAAGGAATAGTGGCTTTATGATTATTCATCCGAAAATGCCGATGGACAATCATTTGTCGAGCATGACTCCGGGAAAAAGCAAAACCCGCTAGGTAAACCACGTTATCTAATCTACGTTCTAACATGGATAATAGATTCTCTCCAGTGACTCCTCTCATCCTTTCCGCTCTTTCGAAGAAAAGGCGGAATTGTCTCTCGGACATACCGTAATATCTCTTAAGCTTTTGTTTTTCCCGTAATTGTAATCCGTACCCTAGAATTCGACGCCTCATTCGTCCATGCTCACCAGGAGGATAAGGACGCCTTTCTACCGGGCATTTATCGGAGAAGCATTTGCTTCCTTTGAGAAATAGCTTAGTTCTTTCCGCTCGACAAAGACGACAGTCAGATCCCGTATATTTTCCCATCGCTAACTCCTTGCTCAAACTCGACGTCTTTTGCGGGGACGACACCCGTTATGGGGAATAGGCGTGATGTCCCGGATAGACTTTATTTCCAACCCATGGGCCTGAAGAGCCCGGATGGCTGATTCACGACCAGCTCCCGGTCCTTTAACTTTCACATCAACATAACGCACCCCAAATTCTTTGGCTTTATCAGCAACTTCTTTGGCGGCTAATTGAGCAGCAAAAGGGGTTCCCTTTCGGGCTCCTTTAAAACCAGCCGTCCCTCCACTTGCCCAACAGACTGTATTCCCGTCATGGTCAGTAATAGTAATGATAGTATTATTGAATGTTGATCGGACATAGGCAACTCCAAAGCCAATATCCTTTTTAACCTTCTTTTTCTTGCCTCTTCTGGTCGTTCTCGCCATGAATCTCTCCTCTATTTTTTCTTAATTGCTCGACCCCGCGGGCCTTTTCTCGTCCGCGCATTCGTCCTTGTTCGCTGTCCTCGAGCGGGTAATCCTCTTTTATGCCTCAGACCCCGGTAACATCCAATGTCCATCAATCTTTTGATGTTTAAGGTAACTTCTTTACGGAGATCACCTTCAATTTTTTCTCTTTTTTCGATAATTTGGCGGACCTTATTTATTTCTTCTTCTGTCAATTCCTTTACTTTTTTATCTTTGTCGATCTGGGCTTCGGCAAGGATTTTATTGGCCTTGGATCGGCCAATTCCATAAATATAAGTCAATCCAACCTCAATCCTTTTATTGGAAGGAAGTTCAATACCTGCTATTCTCGCCATTTTTACCTCTTCTATCCTTGTCTTTGTTTATGTTTGGGATTAGAACAAATCACGCGAATTGTTCCTTTTCGTTTGATAATTCGGCAATTACGGCATATTTTTTTAACTGATGCTCTTACTTTCATCTTTACTTACCTCATTTTTTATTTAAAACGATAAATTATTCTTCCTTTAGTTAAATCATAAGGTGAAATCTCAATTAAAACTCGATCACCAGGCAAGATGCGAATGAAGTGTTTGCGCATCCGGCCTGAGATATGGGCCAGGATAACATGCTTATTCGGCAGCTCAACTTTGAACATGGCATTTGGTAATGTCTCGAGAACAACACCTTCAGCTTCAATAACATCATCTTTTCTAGGCATTAAAGACTCCTTTCTTCCATTCCTTACTTTCTGTCTCGTCAACTAAGGTTAATATTTTTACTCCGTTCTCAGTCAAAGCTATAGTATGCTCATAGTGAGCCGATAGACTCCGATCCCTGGTGATTGCTGTCCAACCATCGGTCAAAACTTCAACTTCATGCCCACCGCTAGCAATCATTGGTTCGATGGCTAAAACCAAACCTGGCTTGAGGCGAGGACCATGGCCAGGAAGCCCATAATTAGGCACTTGCGGATCTTCATGAAGGCTGTATCCGATTCCATGACCAACAAAATTGCGAATCACCGAAAATCCCTGCGCCTCAACATAGGTCTGAATAGCATGAGATATATCGGACAAATAATTTCCTTCTTTGAAAAACTTTACTCCCGCCCAAAAGGCACCTTTAGCTGTATCGATAAGGAGTTGGGCTTTATCACTTATTTGTCCTACTGGACAAGTTATGGCTGCATCGCCGTAAAAACCTTCATAAACGACTCCGAAGTCAAGGCTGACAATATCTCCTTCCCTAAGCTTCCGGTCGGAAGGAAGGCCATGAATAATCTCCTCATTAATCGAAACGCATAAAGAAGCCGGGTAGCCCCGGTAGTTTTTAAAAGCCGGCCGGGCTCCTAATTCTTTGGTCCTTGCTTCCGCATACTTATCCAGATCCAACGTCCGCAATCCAGGAACTATCATATCCTTCAGTTCTTGTAAGATAAGACCAACAAGCTGGCCGCTTTTTTTCATCATCTTTATCTCTTCCGGAGACTTATAGATTATCATTTTCCTGCTCTTAACCCTGAATTGGCTAGATAGGGACTCAGCCATTCCCATATTTCTTTAAAAACCTCCTCAACACTTCTTGTTCCTTTTATTCTCTTATAATTTCCTTTCTTTTGGTAATAATCGATTAAGGGTTGAGTTTCTCGCCGGTAAACTTGCAACCTTTTCCTGATTACTTCTGGTCGATCGTCATCTCTCGTTATCAAATCAGCTTGGCAATTATCACATTTATTGTCCTTCTTAGGGGGCTTTAGGATTATATTATACACTGCTTGACATTGAGGACAAACCCGTCGAGCAGAAAGGCGCTGAATTATTTCTTCTTCTTCCACATCTAGATCAATAACCACCTCCAGCCGGGAACTATCTATCATCTCCAAATATTTAACCTGATTGAGGTTGCGGGGAAAACCATCAAGAATATAACCTCCGTGGCATTCGGGCTGAGTTATTTTCTCTTTGATTAACTGCCCCGTTAATTCATCACTCACCAATTCGCCTCGCTCCATGATTTCTTTAACCTTTAAGCCTAAAGGTGTTCTGCGTCGCACGGCGTCTCGAAAAAGATCCCCGGTAGCAATCTTCGGGACCCCAAGCTTCTCTTCCAAAAGGGAAGCCTGAGTCCCTTTACCACTTCCCGGGGGTCCAAGGAGAATTATCCTCATCATCTTCGACCTTTTAATCTTCCCCGTCTCATGAAACCATCATAATGACGCATAACCAATTGGGCTTCGATTTGCTGCAAAGTGTCCATGGCCACCCCAACCACAATTAGAATTGAAGTACCACCAAAATAGAAATTCACATTTAACCCTTGGGTAAACCAACGAGGAAGATTTGCTTCTAAGAAACTACCGATAACAGGTAGAGTATGAACTTTGAAACCAGTCATCAGAAACTCGGGAAGAATCGCTACTGCCGCCAAGTAAATAGCTCCGACTAAAGTAATTCGAGATAAGACTCCATCAATAAAATCAGCGGTGTTTTTTCCGGGGCGAATTCCGGGAATAAACCCACCGTATTTGCGAAGATTATCGGCCACATCAGCCGGGTTAAAAATAATGGAAACATAAAAATAAGTAAAAAAGATAATCGAAGCTATATAAAGAAGATTATAAAGAGGCATTCCTAATCCAAACTGCTGGGCAATAGCTTGGAAGAAGGGAACTTTTACTAGCTGGGCCAAAGTCGAAGGAATAGTAATAACCGAAGCAGCAAAAATGATAGGGATAACCCCACCAGTATTGACGCGAAGTGGAAGGTGGGTACTCTGACCACCATAAATCTTACGGCCGACCACTCTCTTCGCGTAGGACACGGGTATTCTTCGTTGTCCTCTTTCCACAAACACAATCACTGCAATTACCACGATCATCAATACGACCAGAAAAATTAACCGCAAAGGAGTCATATCACCGCTGCGTAAGCTGGAAAAGATACTCTGCATTCCCCGTGGAAGATCAACCACAATACCGGCAAATATAATCAGCGAGATACCGTTCCCAATTCCTCTTTCCGAAATTTGCTCACCCAACCACATGATAAATACTGTGCCGGTGGTTAACGTCAAAATGGTTAAAAATTTAAAGCCAATTCCTGGATTAGGAACAATTGGGGCTCCTCCTGGACTTTTTAATGCTTCCAGAAAAATACTTATCCCAAAGGCCTGGATGACACAAATGATGATTGTTCCATAGCGGGTGTATTGAGTTATTTTTTGGCGCCCCAGCTCTCCTTCCTTAGATAAACGTTCAAGATAAGGCCAAACGACTTGCAAAAGTTGGAGAATAATAGAAGCGCTAATATAGGGCATAATCCCAAGGGCGAAAATAGTCATCCGCGACATATTTCTTCCCGAGAAAAGGTCGACGAAACCCAAAATGGTTCCCTTCTGGGACTGCCAGAACTCAGCTAAAGCATCAGCACTAATTCCCGGATTGGGAATCTGCGCCCCAATTCGGTAGACAGCTAAAAGGAGAAGAGTAAAAATAATCCTTCTTCTTAAATCAGGGATACTGAAAATATTCCGGATACTATCTAACATAACTAGCCCTCAATCAGAATTACCTTGCCTCCGGCCTCTTCGATTTTCTTTCGAGCTGATTCTGAAAAGTGATGAGCATGGATCGTCTTGGGGAGGGTTAATTCTCCTCTCCCTAAAATCTTAACCTTCTCGGTTTCCTTTTTAATAATTCCGGCTTCAACAAAATCTTTGAGAGTCAGCTCTTTTTTTTCTAGTGAGGCCAGCCGGTCTAAATTAATGATGGTATATTGTTTTTTAAATATATTAGTAAAGCCTCGTTTAGGAACTCGCCGATGGAGAGGCATTTGGCCTCCCTCAAAGCCTCTTTTCTGAGAAAATCCCGATATCGATTTCTGCCCTTTAGTTCCTCGACCGGCTGTCTTTCCATGGCCCGACCCAGGACCTCTCCCCAGTCTTTTTCTCGGTTTCCGGGCTCCTTTGGCTGGTTTCAAATTACTTAAATTCATTTTTTCCCAATGACCTCCACTTCAACAAGATGAGGTATCTTATTAATCATCCCTCTTATTTCCGGGCAATCTTTTCTAGTTACCACTGAATTCAATTTCCTTAGGCCTAAGCCCCGGGCAACTTCGCGATGTTTTGGGGGTCGACCAATTAAACTTCGCACTAGCTTTATTCTTAAGAATCTTTCTTCCTGTTTTGATGTCGGTGCCTGTTTTGTCTTATCGCCCATTTTTTTCCACCTCAATTTTGATTAGGACCATAACTTATCTTCAGGAATGTTTCTTACCTTAGCCACCTTTTCTGGCCATTTCAACTTTTCCAAAGCATTCATCGTTGCCCGGGCCACGCTAATGGGATTGTTACTCCTTAATGACTTGGTTAAAATATCCTTAACCCCGGCCAACTCCATGATAACCCGCACTGCTCCCCCGGCTATTACTCCTGTTCCTTTGGAAGCTGGCCGAAGAATCACTGCTCCAGCATCGTGTTCTCCTTTTACCAAGTGGGGAATTGTCGTTCCCTTTAAAGGAATAGTAACCAAGTTCTTTTTGGCTTCTTCAGTTGCTTTAGTAATCGCCATTGGAACTTCCCGAGCTTTTCCTTTACCAATTCCTACCCGGCCATGACCATCACCCACGGCCACTAGAGCAGAAAAACTTAAGTTCTTTCCCCCTTTGACAACCTTGGTCACTCGGCGAATAGAAATGACCTGTTCCTTTAACTCAATTATTTCTTGTTCTTGGCTTTGGTCTATGTCATCTTTTCTAATTTCTTCTTCAACCACTCTTATTCCTCCTTACTTACTAAGCTTCTTGCCTAAAAAATAATTCCTTCTTTCCTCAACGTCTCAGCAATCTTTCTGATTCGACCATGATAAGGATAAGCTCCCCGGTCAAAAACAATCTTGGCTATTTTTTTCTCTTTTAACCGTTGAGCCAAAACTTTTCCCAATTCTTCGGCTGCTTTTATATTTTTAGTCTGCCCTGCTTTTCCCCTAAAGGCCTTTTCCAAGGTGCTGGTTCCAAACAAGACCTGGCCCGCTATATCATCGATCACTTGCGTGTAAATATAGCGATTACTCTTATAAATAAAAACTCGTGGTCTCTCAGTTGTTCCTTTAATTTTCTTCCGGATTCTCTTCCGGATTCTCTGTCTTGACTTTTTCTTAAGCTCAACTTTATCTTTAAACACCGCCCACCCCCGCACGTCTTTCTTTCTTATGAAGTTTTTCGCCGACATAGCGAATTCCTTTAAGTTTATAAGGATCTGGTTTACGAAAACTACGAATCTTATAAGCTTCTTGGCCAACTCTCTGTTTATCAATACCCCGAACGGAAATTAAGGTTGGTTTTTCCAACACAATTTCAATGTCGGGGGGAATTTCATAAATAACCGGTTTGGAATAACCAAGATAGAGCTCCAACCGACCTTTATCTAATTTTGCCCGATAACCAACTCCTACAATTTCCAATTTCTTTTCAAATCCTTGAGAAACACCTTGAACAGCGTTGGCGGCTAAAGAACGACAAAGACCATGAAAGGACCTTAATTGAGGAGTGTCTTTTTGACGAGAAAAAAGAAGCTGGTTATCTTTCATCTCCACTTTAATTCCTTCAAAAAGTGGAGATTCTAATTGACCTTTTGGCCCTTCAACTTTAATTTTTTGGGGAAGAATATCCACTTTCACCCCAGATGGAATCAGAATCGGTTGTTTTCCTACTCTAGACATTGTTCTGCCCCTTCCATAAATTTACCATATGTAACAAAGGATCTCGCCTCCCACACCAAGTTCCTCACATTGTTTGTCGGTAAGAATCCCCCGGGAAGTAGATATAACGGCTATTCCTAGACCATTAAGAACTTTTGGAATGGAATCCTTTTGGCAATATACCCGACGGCCAGGCTTACTGACTCTTTCTAATCCAGTAATAGCACTTTCCTTATTCTCGCTGTATTTGAGAGTGAGAATGAGGACTCCTTGCTTATTGTCATCCACATACTTAAAGTTGTTAATATAGCCTTCGTTCTTAAGTATCTTAGCAATTTCCAATTTCATCTTTGATCCAGGAATTTCCACCTGTCTCTTATGCGCCATCGCGGCATTCCTTATTCTCGTTAACATGTCAGCAATTGGATCTGTCATCGTCATTTTCCTACCTCTCTTGTCTTTTTTCTCTTACCAAGAAGCCTTTGTAATTCCTGGTATTTCTCCTTTTAGAGCCAATTCTCTTAAACATAGACGACACAGCTCAAATTGACGATAATAGCCTCGTGGACGCCCACAAATCTGGCATCGATTCTTTTTTCGCGTCGAAAATTTAGGCTCTCTCTTACATTTAGCAATTGAAGATTTCCTAGCCACTTTTATCCTTCCTTAATGAATGTCTCGAAAAGGCATTCCCAGTTTTTTTAGTAAAGCATAAGCCAAGCGATCATCCTTGGCTGTTGTTACTATGGTTATATTCATCCCCCTTGACTTTTCCACTTTTGTATAATCTATCTCGGGAAAAACTAACTGATCCTTAAGTCCAAGGGTATAATTACCACGACCATCAAAAGAGCGAGGCGAAACTCCTCGAAAGTCTCGAACCCGGGGTAAAACAATATTGACCAGCCGGTCAAAAAACTCATACATCCTTCGACCACGCAAAGTCACAAAACAAGCGATGGGCTGTCCTTGGCGTAAGCGAAAAGAAGAAATGGATTTTTTGGCCCGAGCTATCACTGGCCATTGCCCAGTGATAAGACTTAAATCCTGCTTCGCTGCATCCAAAGCTTTAATATTCTGAGTGGCCTCTCCTACCCCAATGTTAATAACTATCTTTTCTAACCGAGGAACTGACATGATATTCTTAAGCCCAAACTCCTCCTGAAGCTGGGGGATTGTTTCTTTCTTATACTTTTCGAGCAAACGACTCATGGCCATCTCCTATTTATTGTTTCTCCAAGCTTGATTCACAATGGGCACAAACCCTAATTCTGCTCCCATCTTCAAGAATTTTCTTCCGAACTCTGACACCTTGACCACATTGATCACAATAAAGCATTAGATTTGAAACATGGATCGGGGCTTCCTTTTCCATGATTCCACCCTGAATATTACGGCCTTGATCTTGACGGATAAATTCCTTAACAAAATTTATTTTTTCCACCACCACTCGCTTTTTCTCGGGCAATACTTTTAACACCTTTCCAATCTTTCCTTTATCTTTACCCGCGATAACAATAACCGTATCATTCTTTTTGATTAACATCTTATTCATCAGAGAACCTCCGGAGCCAGGGAAACAATTTTCATGAATCTCTTCTCTCTCAATTCCCTAGCTACAGGCCCAAAAACTCGCGTTCCCACCGGTTCGCCCTGGCGATCAATGATGACTGCTGCGTTATCATCAAATCTAATGTACGAGCCATCCTTTCTCCGAATTTCCTTCTTGGTTCTGACAATCACGGCTCGCACTACTTTTCCCTTAGGGATTTTACTTTCTGGATCGGCTTCTTTAACCGTAGCCGAGATAACATCACCAATGGAGGCAGTCTTCCCCACTCCTCCTCCAAGAGGAGTAATACACATAATCTTTTTTGCACCTGAATTATCAGCTACTTTGAGACGCGTTTGGGCTTGTATCATTTTTCTTTTCCTCTAGTGATTTTTCTTTTTCTTTGGACGGAGAAAGCCCGATAATTTCTTGAATCCGCCATCTTTTTCTCTTACTGATGGGTCTTGTTTCGACTATCCTAACCACATCACCAATTTTGCATTTTTCATACTCATCATGAGCAAGATACTTCTTCTTTCTCCGAATAAACTTTTTATATAAAGGGTGCTGAACTTGCCGTTCAACCATAACAACCACTGTTTTTTGCATGTTAGCACTGACGACCGTCCCAATTCTTGTTATTCTTTTCGACTTTTTTTCACTCATCCTTCACTCTTCCTTTGTTTTTCTAACTCTAATTCTTTGACAATTGTTTTGATGCGAGCTATATCCTTTTTAATATTCCGCATTTTCATCTTGTTCTCCAATTGACCTAATGTATGTTGAAACTTCAATTTGAAAAGTTGATCTTTCAGCTCCTGTTCCTTAGTTAACAATTCTTCTATTGACATCTCTCTCAATTCTCTTGCTTTCATCGTTACACCTTGCTCTCACGGGTTACAAATCTAGTTCTGATCGGAAGCTTATGAGAAGCAAGACGCATAGCTTCCCGGGCTATCGCTTCATCGACGCCCTCTAATTCGTAGATAATTCTTCCTGGTTTTACCACCTCAACCCAAAATTCGGGATCTCCCTTACCCTTACCCATTCTCACTTCGGTTGGCTTTTTGGTAATCGGTTTCCAAGGAAAAACTCTGATCCACAACTTGCCTTTTCTTTTCATAAATCGAGTAATGGTGATTCTTCCAGCTTCGATCTGTCTAGCGGTCAACCAACACGGTTCTAAAGCTTGGAGGCCATAATCACCAAAGTTCAATTCCGATCCCCGATAAGCTTTTCCTTTCATTCGACCGCGCTGTTGTTTGCGATATTTAACTTTTTTCGGCATCAACATGGCTAAATCTCCTCTATTTCGGTTATTTGAGAAGTAATTTTTGGTTTTTCAACATCAGTGCGATAGATCCAAACTTTAATTCCAATCTGACCATAAGTGGTAAAAGCTTCGGTAAAGCCATAATCTATATCAGCCCGAAGAGTTTGAAGAGGTAATTGACCTCTTAAATACCACTCCGAGCGGGCAATCTCAACGCCACCCAATCGCCCTGAGCACATAACTTTGATTCCCCGAGCTCCCATTTTCATCGCCATCTCAACAGCTCGTCTCATTGCCCGCCGGTAAGCAATCCTCTTCTCCAATTGAATGGCAATCCCTTCGGCCACCAGCAGGGCATTCAGCTCGGGTTTATCAATTTCTCGAATATCAATATAAACTTCTTTTTTTGTTAATTCCTCAAGATAATTTTTTAGACTCTCAATCTCACGCCCTCCGCGACCAATGACAATGCCAGGGCGAGCAGTATGAATAATTACTCTAACTTTAGGTCCCACTCTCTCGATATCCACTCTTGATATTCCTGCATGATAATATCTTTTCTTGATCTCTTTTTTCATCTTTAAATCTTCATGCATCAACCGACTGTACTCTGTTCCTCTAGCAAACCATCGTGAAGTCCACTGCTTGTTAAATCCTAAACGAAAACCGATTGGATGAGTCTTCTGTCCCACTTTTTATCTCCCTTTCTTTTCTTCTAAAAAAATATGGACATGACTTGTCCTCTTCAATATTCGAGTTGCTCGACCCATGGCCCGGGCCCGAAATCGCTTCCAAGTGGGCCCTTGTTCAATAAAGATTCTGGAAATATAAAGATCATCAACATCAACGTTGGGTGACTTTTGCTGGGCATTGGCAATGGCTGAACGGAGAACCTTTTCGATGACGCTGCTGGCTTTTTTCTTTCTCGAATACTTCAAAATAGTCAATGCCTCACCCACATAACGATCTCGAATTAAATCAGCCACCAGTCGAGCTTTCAATGGAGATATCCTGATATACTTTCCAGCGGCCTGGGCAATGTAGTTTTGTTCGTTCATTTTACTTCTTCATCCTTATTGTTCTCGCAGTTTTAGAAGTATGTCCTTTAAATGTCCGCGTCGGAGCAAATTCTCCTAACTTATGGCCAACCATATTTTCGGTAATAAAAACAGGGATAAACCTTTTTCCGTTATGGACAGCAATTGTTAGGCCCACCATTTCCGGTATAACCGTCGATCTTCGTGACCAAGTTTTAATTACCTGGCGCTTACCTCTTTGGCGGGCAGCAACCATTACTTTTTTTAGCAACTTCTGATCAAGAAAAGGTCCTTTTTTTAGCGAACGTCCCATGATTACTTACTCCTTCGGCGGACGATAAATTTTTGCGTCCTCTTATTGCGTCTGGTCCGATATCCCTTGGTGGGAATACCGGTGGGAGATACCGGATGGCGTCCTCCTTTGGCCTTTCCTTCGCCTCCACCATGGGGATGGTCAATTGGATTCATCGCTGTTCCTCTAACATGGGGACGTCGCCCCAGCCATCTTTTCCGTCCTGCTTTACCAATATCAATATTTTGATGGTCAAGATTACTAACCTGGCCAATAGTTGCCCGACAATCAAGATGGATTAAACGTATTTCCGAAGAAGGCATCCGGATATGGGCATAATCTCCTTCTTTAGCTAAAATCTGAGCCCCAGTTCCAGCCGCCTTGGCTACTTGACCGCCTTTCCCAATTTTCAACTCAATATTATGAACGATAGTCCCCAGGGGAATATGACGAAGCGGCATAGAATTGCCGGGAAGAATATCAACCATTTTATTCGAAGAAATCACCGTCTGGCCTACCTTAAGACCTACTGGAGTTAAAATATATCTTCGTTCGCCATCGGCATATTTGATTAAAGATATAAAGGCTGAACGGTTGGGGTCATACTCAATTGTTTCTACTACCCCGGGGATTTCTAGCTTATCTCGCTTAAAATCAATAATTCGGTATAACCGTTTATGACCTCCCCCTCGATGCCGAATAGTTATCCGCCCTTTTGAATTACGTCCTCCACTCTTTTTCAATGGTTCAACCAGAGGTTTAAAGGGTTCTTTAGTCGTGATCTCTTCGAAAGCTAGACCTGTCCGGTGCCTCATTCCAGGAGTAGTTGGGTTAAAATTTTTGATACTCATGATTACACTGCCTCAAAGTATTCAATCATTTTTTCGCCTTCTTTTAACTTGACATAGGCTTTTTTCCAATTTTTTGTTCGACCTACGTTACGACCTACCCGGCGCTCTTTCCCTCTTTTGTTGATCACTCTAACTCGCTCAACTTTAACTTTAAACAATTGCTCGACGGCCTGCTTTATTTCGATCTTGTTGGCATGAGGATCGACTTCAAAGCATACTTCTCTGTTCTTTTCTTTTAGCCAAGTACTTTTTTCGGTAATCACCGGTCTTTTTATTATCAGGTAAGGATCTTTCATCACTTTAATCTCTCCATTAACGATTCATAGGCTCGGTGAGATAAAACTAACCAGTCGTGATTAAGGACATCATAAACGGTCACTTGATCAGGTCCCTTGGGAGTAATCCCGGGAATATTGCGCAAAGATAAAAACATATTTTTATTCTCGGGCCAATCAATTACAAGAGCTGACGTTACGTCCAACCTTTCAACAAACTCCACTCCTTTTTTGGTTTTTGGCTCTTCAAAATTAATGTTCTCCAGAAGAAGAAGGTGATTTTCTCTTAGCTTTAAGGCTAACGCCGATTTTAAAGCATTTCTCTTAGCCTTTTTGGGCATTTGATAAGAGTAATCTCGAGGTTTTGGCCCAAAAACGGTTCCACCTTTTCGCCATAATGGAGATCTGATGCTTCCCACTCTGGCTCTCCCGGTTCCTTTCTGCCGCCATGGTTTTCGGCCGCCACCTCTTACTTCGGCTCTTGTCTTCGTTGCTGCTGTTCCCCGACGTTGATTGGCACGATAATTGACCACCGCTTCATAAAGCAAATGTTCCTTCACTGGATAGGAAAACACCTCATCGGGAGCTTCCACTTCTTTGACCTTTTTTTTGTTTTGATCGTAAACTTCTAATTTCGCCATGGCTTACTCTTTACTTTCGAGTTTTGATTTGAAATTTGATTTCCGAATTAAAATAATCGCCCCATTAGCTCCCGGGACCGCTCCTTTTACCAGAAGCAAATTTTGTTCTAGATCCGCTCGAACAACGGTTAAATTTTTTACGGTAACGCGTCGGTTTCCCATCTGCCCAGGAAGCTTTTTACCTTTAACAACCCGAGAAGGAAAGGCAGAGGCTCCAATTGAACCCGGGGCCCGGTGAAACATCGAACCGTGACTTGCTTTCCCTCCTCGAAATCCCCATCTCTTGACAACTCCCGCAAATCCTTTTCCTTTACTCGTCCCCACTACATCTACTCTTTCACCCGGCTGAAAAATATTAACTTGAAATTGGTCGCCTTCTTTTATTTCGGCTTTTTCATCAAATCTAAATTCACGAAGAACTCGAAATGGGGCTAACCCACTTTTTTGAAAATGGCCCTGAAGAGGTCTAGTAACTTTTTTTTGCTTGGTAATCTCTTCATAACCAAGTTGAACCACAGCATACCCATCTCTTTCCGCTGTTTTTTTCTGAACAACAGTGCAAGGTCCAGCCTGAATGACGGTCACGGGAATAACATTACCACTTTCGTCAAATATCTGGGTCATCCCGATCTTTTTACCAATTAATCCTTCAACCATCGTTTATTCTCCTGCACCAAAGGCTTGAATCTCAACATCTATTCCCGCCGGAAGATCAAGCTTTTGCAGTTCTTCAATCGTGTCATTGTTATAATCACTGATATCGATCAATCTCTTATGGATTCTCATTTCAAAATGTTCGCGAGACCTCTTATCCACATGAGGAGACCGAAGAACACAGAACCGATGGATCTTGGTAGGTAAAGGAATAGGACCGGCTACCTTGGCCCCGGTTCTTCTCGCTTTGATCACAATTTCTTTTACGGACTGGTCCAACAACCTATGGTCGAACGCTTTCAAGCGAATTCTTATTTTCTCCATTGGTCTGCTCCTCTTATCTCCTCATTTATATTTTCTTATCTTAGTTTTTCTTATTCGATGATTTCGGTAACGCTACCGGCTCCGACTGTCCGGCCACCTTCACGAATCGCAAATCGCAATCCCTTCTCCATCGCTACGTCAGTGATTAACTCTACCTCTATCTCAACATTGTCCCCAGGCATCACCATCTCTACCCCAGCCGCTAACTTCACCGTCCCCGTCACATCCGTCGTCCGAAAATAAAACTGCGGCCGATACCCACTGAAAAACGGCGTGTGCCGACCTCCTTCCTCTTTCTTTAACGCATATATCGACGCCTTAAACTTGTGATGCGGCGTTATCGAACCAGGCGCCGCTAACACCATCCCTCGCTCAACCTCATCCTTGTCCGTACCCCGTAACAACACCCCTATGTTGTCTCCTGCTATACCCTCATCCAACGTCTTGCGAAACATCTCAACTCCTGTCACTACCCGCTTCTTCGTCTCCCCAAATCCTACTATCTCTACCTCCTCTCCTACCTTCACCCGACCTCGCTCAACCCGCCCAGTCACTACCGTCCCTCGCCCGCTTATCGTAAATATGTCCTCTATCGGCATCAAAAACGGCTTGTCCACATCCCTCACCGGCTCCGGTATGTATTCATCTACCGCCTCCATTAACTCTATGATCGCCTTGTTAAACTCATTGCTAGGATCCCCATCCGTCTCCAACGACTTTAACGCACTACCCCGTACCACCGGAATCTCATCCCCAGGAAACTCATACTTCGTCAATAACTCCCTTACCTCTAACTCCACTAAATCCAATATCTCCGGATCATCCACTAAATCTACCTTGTTGATAAATACCACTATCGCCGGTACATTCACCTGCCGCGCTAATAAAATGTGCTCCCGCGTCTGCGGCATCGGCCCATCATCCGCCGCGACCACCAATATCGCCCCATCCATCTGCGCCGCTCCTGTAATCATGTTCTTAATATAATCCGCATGCCCAGGACAATCTATGTGCGCATAATGCCGATTGGCCGTCTCATACTCAATGTGCGCTATCTGAATCGTTAAACCCCGCGCCTTCTCCTCCGGCGCCTTGTCTATCTCATCATACTCAATATAATCTACCGTCCCCATCGCCCGGTTCAATACCTTCGTTATCGCCGACGTCAACGTCGTCTTCCCATGATCTACGTGACCTATCGTCCCTATGTTTAAGTGCGGCTTCGTCCGCTCAAACTTCTTCTTCGCCATTTAACTTACCTCCTCTTTACTTCATTTCTTTGGTTTAAAGTATATATTATAGAATAATTTTTATTCATTTCTACCCCTTAACTGTGAGCACTTATTCGTCCTTCAAATCGAGCTATAATTTCCTTGGTCACGCCTTCAGGCATAAGCTCATAACGATAAAATTCCATCGAAAACACTCCTCGGCCTTGGGTAATAGTGCGCAGAGAAGTAGCGTAACCAAACATTTCCCGAAGAGGAACTAAAGCTTTGATTACCCGGGAACCACCTTTCATTTCCATTCCCACAACCCGGCCTCTTCGAGCATTTACATCTGATATTATATCTCCGGTATACTCATCCGGAGTAACCACCACCAGATTCATGATCGGCTCCAGGAGGGCCACTCCTGCTTTCTGGGCTGCATCTCGAAAAGCCTGGCCCCCGGCTATTTTAAAGGCCAAAGGAGAGGATTCTTCTTCTCGGTAATCTCCGTCAAGGAGAATCACGCGCACATCAGTCATTGGAAATCCAGCCAAAACGCCCATCTCCATGGATTCCTTGATTCCTGCTTCAACAGAAGGAATAAATACATCAGGAATTTGACTTTCCTTAACCTGACTGATAAATTCAAATCCTTTTTCTCTTTCCAGGGGTTCAACCTGAATTTCACAGCAACCATAATGGTTCTTACCCCCTAATTGTCGATCATACAATCCCTTTCCCTCTGCTTGTTGAGTAATCGTTTCTTTATAGGCTACTTGAGGTTTACCTAAATTAGCTCGAACTCCAAACTCGCGCTTCATTCTCTCCATAAGAACTTCCAAATGCAACTCGCCCATTCCATACACCAAGGTCTGGCCAGTGAATGGATCCGTACCAATTTTAAAAGTAGGATCTTCTCGAGATAATTTTTCTAATGTCTCCATAAGTTTGACATGCTCACTTCTTGATTTTGGCTCAATAACAGCCGTCACTACTGGTTCGGGAAAGCGAATTGACTCCAACACTATCGGATGACTACGGGCACAAAGAGTATCTCCGGTGGATATATTTTTCATTGCTCCTATTGCCGCAATATCTCCAGCAACAACTTCTTGAATTTCTTTTCTTTTATTAGCATGCATTTCCATTAGTCGCGTAACTCTTTCCTCTTTTTCCTTGGTACTGTTATAGACTGATGAGCCCACTTTTAAGCGGCCTGAATAGATTCGAATGAAAGAAAGAGAACCCACAAAAGGATCGCTCATAATCTTGAAAACTAAAGCAGCAAAAGGCTCTTCATCTAATGGCTTTCTTTCTTCTATCATCTGGCGACGGGGATGAATTCCTTTAACCGGGGGTCTATCCAGAGGAGAAGGAAGATAATCCACTACCGCGTGAAGAAGAGGATGAACTCCTTTATTTCTAAAAGATGAACCCATAAGAACAGGAAAAATTTTCATTTCAATGGTGCCTTTACGGATGGCTCTCTTAATTAAATCCACAGGAACATCCTGCTCTTCTAGATAATACTCCATCACCTCGTCATCAATATCACTTAATATTTCCAACATTTCCAGTCGCCTTTGCTGGGCTTGCCTCCGATTCTCCGGAGAAATATCTCTAACGGCAAATTCCTTCCCGAGAATATCATGGCCCCAATCCCATTCTTTCATTTCGACCAAATCAATAACTCCTCTAAATTCACTCTCTCTTCCCAGAGGAATCTGAACTACTAAAGGTGTAGCCTGCAACTTTTCTTTTATTTCCTTAATCGCTTTTTCGGGGTCAGCCCCAATCCGATCCATCTTGTTGATATAAACTAGCCGCGGAACTTGATACCGGTCAGCTTGGCGCCAAACTGTCTCCGTTTGAGCTTCTACACCCCCTACACCACAAAGAATAACTATCCCTCCATCTAAAACCCGAAGAGAGCGCTCAACCTCGACGGTGAAATCGACGTGACCAGGAGTATCAATGATATTTATCTGATGATCTTGCCAGAAACAAGATATAGCGGCAGAAGTTATAGTGATTCCTCGTTCCTGCTCCTGCTCCATCCAATCCATAACTGCTGTTCCCTCATCGACCTCTCCAATCTTATAAGTAACTCCCGTAAAAAAAAGAACTCTCTCGGTCGTGGTAGTCTTCCCCGCATCGATATGGGCCATGATCCCAATGTTTCGAATTCGGTCGATGGGGTACTTTCGCGCCAACTTTTCGCTCCATCTTGATTAATTTTGTAGTAAATAAAAAACTTACCATCTATAATGAGCAAAGGCTCTGTTTGCCTCAGCCATTTTATGCGTATCATCCTTTTTCTTAATGGCTCCCCCTCGATTGTTAACTGCATCCAAAATTTCAGCAGCTAGCTTTTCCATCATACTTTTTCCACTTCTTTCTTTGGCATAGCGAATTATCCAGCGGATAGCGAGAGAAATTGATCGATGTTCGGGAACCTCAACCGGCACCTGATAAGTTGCTCCACCTACTCGTCTCGACTTGGTTTCCAGAAGAGGACGCGCATTTTCTATAGCTTTTTCAACCATTTTTAAGGGGTCTTGCTTACTTTTTTCCTTAACTAAATCCATCGCTTCGTAAATAATTCTCTCGGCCAAACTTTTTTTTCCTTTTCTCATTACAGCGTTGATAAATCGAGAGACCAGCGTACTATTATAACGATAATCTGGTTTAACTTCTCTTTTTTTAATTATTCCTCTTCTGGGCATCGATTTCTCCTCTAACTAGCTATTCTCTTTTCTTTCGGACGTTTAGATCCATATCTTGAACGAGAGCTTCTCCTATTTTCGACTCCCTCGGCATCAAGGGTTCCTCTAATAATATGATATCTAACTCCAGGCAAGTCTTTAACTCGGCCTCCTCTAATTAAAACTACGGAGTGCTCTTGAAGATTATGGCCAATACCAGGAATATAGCCAGTAACTTCAATATTATTGGTCAATCTTACCCGGGCTACTTTCCGCATTGCGGAATTGGGTTTTTTAGGAGTAGTAGTAAAAACCCGGGTACAAACTCCTCTTTTCTGGGGGCATCCTTCTAAAGCCGGAGATTTGCTTTTATACTTTTTGGGTGTCCGTCCTTTCCGAACTAATTGATTAATTGTTGGCACTCTACCACTCCTATATATATTTTTTTTATTATAAAGCCTCACCCATTACTGAGGAAAAAATCTCAGAATGAGTGACAGGATGATAGCAAAATCATCCTGTTATGTCAAGAATTTTGAGAGAGTTAGATAAAAAATCTAACTCCGAAGACGGAAGTCAAGAGCTTCTTCCGCTTCCTTCTCAGTCTCAACTTCTTTTAACTCAACATGGTGATAGAATCGATAGCCAGTTCCCGCCGGAATTAGCCGTCCCATGATAATGTTTTCTTTAAGGCGACGAAGAGGATCAACCTTGCCATAAAGAGCCGCTTCAGTTAAAACTCGAGTTGTTTCTTGGAAAGAGGCGGCGGCAATAAAACTATCTGTACTCAAAGCGCTTTTAGTTATCCCCAGAAGAATCGGTCGAGCTTTAGCTGGTTTTCCTCCTTGACGAATTACCCTTTCATTTTCTTCCTGAAAAACAAACTTATCAACTTGCTCATCGACCAAGAAATCGGTATCCCCAACTTCTTCAACTTTAATCCATCTCAGCATTTGCCGAATAATGATTTCAATATGTTTATCATTTATAGAAACGCCTTGTAAGCGATAGACTTCCTGAATCTCCCGAAGAAGATACTCTGCCAGCTCCTTTTCCCCCAATACTCGCAAAATATCATGGGGGTTAACAGGCCCATCCATAAGAGGGGTGCCGGCCCTAACTCTTTCGCCATCTGAAACACTAAGGTGAGCTCCTTTGGGAATCAAATATTCTTTTTCGCCGCCACGTTCGTTAAACACGGTAACTTTTCGATATCCTCGGACTAAACCGCCAATTTTTACCGTTCCATCTATTTCCGAGATGACCGCTGGATTTTTAGGACGCCGGGCTTCGAATAATTCTTCCGCTCGGGGTAATCCTCCCGTAATATCCTTGGTCCGAGCTGCTTCCCGTGGAATTTTAGCCAAAGGATCTCCAGCATGAACCTTATCATTATCCTTAACCTCAAGGTTGGCTCCCGCCGGGAGGAAATACCGTCGGAAAACAACCGGTTGACCATTTTCATCTTTTTTCTTCTCATCAACAATCTCAACCCGGGGTTGCATCTTGTCATCTTTCGGGTCGATAATAACCTGGGTAATCAAGCCTGTAAATTCATCCTGAACTTCTTCCATGGTCACTCCCAAAACAACATCATGAAATTTTACTACTCCTGATTCTTCGGTCAAGATGTAAGTATTAAAAGGATCCCACTCGGCAAAGGCCTGGCGAGTTTTAACTTCTCCCCCATCCTGAACTAATACTTGAGCGGCATAAGGAACCTGATAATGTTCCACTTCTCGGCCCCGATGGTCAATGACGGAAATACTAGCATTCCGATTAACCACGGTCAGAACTCCCTGACGATTGACAACAGCCTTGACATTATAAAACCGGAGATGACCATCATTTTTAGCTTCTAGCTTTGATCGCTCAGCTCCGCGGAGGGCAATTCCTCCGATATGAAAAGTTCTCATCGTTAATTGAGTCCCTGGCTCACCAATGGACTGAGCAGCAATAATGCCCACCGCTTCACCTAACTCTACTAGTCTGCCGGAAGCCATGTCTCTTCCATAACACAACTGACAAACCCCTCGCTTAGTTTCACAAGTCAAGACTGATCTTATTCTTATCTTTTCAATTCCTAAACTTTCTAATGTATAAGCAATTTCCTCAGTTATCTCCTGATTGACATCCACAATAACTTCACTAGTATCAGGATGGATAATTCTCTCGAGGGAAGTCCGGCCAATTATTCGGTCGGCAAAAGGTTCAATTAATTCTCCATTTTCCACGATAGCCGAAACCGTAATTCCCTTTAGAGTACCACAATCATGTTCATCAACAATAACTTCCTGGGAGACATCAACTAACTTTCGGGTTAAATAACCGGAATTAGCTGTCTTCAACGCGGTATCAGCTAATCCTTTTCGGGCCCCATGAGTAGAAACAAAGTACTGTAACACTCCTAGTCCTTCTCTTAAATTGGCAGTAATAGGAGTTTCGATAATTTCTCCGGATGGCTTACTCATCAACCCTCTCATGCCGGCCAGCTGCCTAATTTGTTGCTTATTTCCTCTTGAACCTGAGTCAGCCATGATAAAGAGAGGATTTAACCGTCCTTTATCAAAGGTTTCCTCTTTCATTTTATCCAGCATAACACTTGATACTTTGTCCGTAACTTCTCCCCAAATCTCCACTACTCGGTTGAAACGCTCCCCGGCCGTAATAGTTCCATCAAGGTATAATTTTTCAATCTTCTGGACCTGTTTTTGAGCTTTCTCAACCAACTTCTCTTTCGCGGCGGGTACCAAGAAATCATCAATTCCCAAAGAAAAACCAGCATAAGTGGCATATGAAAACCCTAGTTCTTTCATCTTGTCCAGCATTTTCACTGTCTGCTCCAAGCCAACTTTTAGATAGGTATAATAAACCAAATTGCCGAGGCCTTTTTTCTTTAAGATACCATTTACAAAGGGGATTTTTTCAGGAAGGACGGAATTAAAGATAATTCGCCCCGCGGTGGTATCGACCAATTCCTTATTTTTCTCGACCACTGGACAAGTCAGAACATCCTGGTCATCATAATAAGCAGCAAGGTTCATAAAAGGACCGGAGTACCTAACTTTTATGGGGGCATGAATGTCAACCTGTTTATTTTCATAAGCTAAAAGAACCTCTTCTGGGGAGGCAAAAATACGTCCTTCACCCCTTTTATTATTTAGCTCTAAAGTCAAATAATAAGCGCCAAGAACCATATCCTGACTAGGTACTGCCAGAGGTCGACCATGAGCAGGAGAGAGAATATTCCGACTAGAAAGCATTAAAATGTTAGCTTCTACTTGCGCTTCAACCGAAAGAGGAATATGAACCGCCATCTGGTCACCATCAAAGTCAGCATTAAAAGCAGCACATACTAAGGGATGAATTTGAATAGCTTTCCCCTCAATAAGGACGGGTTCAAAAGCTTGAATTCCCAACCGATGTAGAGTGGGAGCTCGGTTTAAAAGAACAGGGTGTTCCTTGACAACTTCTTCCAAAACATCCCAAACTTCCGGCCGTTCTTGTTCATGCCATTCACGAGCAACTTTTACGCTAGGAACTAGCCCATCCTTCTCTAATTTATGAAAGATAAAGGGCTTAAACAATTCGAGAGCCATTTTTTTAGGTAAACCGCACTGATTAAGCTTAAGCTCTGGCCCAACCACGATAACTGAACGTCCCGAGTAATCAACTCTCTTCCCCAAGAGATTTTGTCTAAACCGTCCTTGTTTACCCCGTAAAGATTCACTTAGCGACTTCAAAGGACGCCGGTTGGCTCCTAGATGAACTCGGCCTCTTTTTCCGTTATCAAAAAGAGCATCAACAGCTTCTTGAAGCATTCTCTTTTCATTGCGAATGATCAGCTCTGGAGCCTTGAGCTCGATTAATTTTTTCAGCCGGTTGTTTCTATTTATTACTCGGCGATAGAGGTCATTCAAATCGGAAGTGGCAAATCTTCCGCCATCTAACCTAACCAGAGGACGAAGATCGGGAGGCAAGACAGGGATAACATCCAGAATCATCCATTCGGGCCTATTCCCCGACTGTTGTAATCCCTTAAATACTCGTAACCGCTTGGCATACCGTAATTTTCTCTGTTGAGAAGTTTCCTTTTTCATCAGCTTGCGGAGTCGCTCGCTCTCTTTATTGATATCAATTCTCTCGAGTAGCTTCTTGATCGCTTCCGCTCCAATGGAAGCTTCGAAGGCATTAGGATATTTTTGTTGAGCTTCTTTATATTCTTCTTCATTTAATAATTGCCGCTCTTTCAAGGGAGTATTTCCCGGGTCAATGACGATATATGATTCAAAATAAAGAACTTTCTCTAGGTCTTTCATCGTCATATCTAATATCAAGCCAATTCGACTGGGAACGCCTTTGAAAAACCAGATATGCGCTACGGGGGCCGCTAATTGGATATGCCCCATTCGTTCCCGGCGAACTTTTGAGCGCGTTACCTCAACACCACATCTCTCACAGATAATTCCCCGATATTTCATGCGTTTATATTTGCCACATAAACACTCATAATCATTTATGGGTCCAAATATCTTGGCACAAAACAATCCATCTTTTTCGGGTTTAAAAGTTCGATAATTGATAGTTTCTGGTTTTGTAACTTCTCCCCATGACCAGCTTTTAATTTTCTCTGGAGAGGCGATGCTAATGCGCACCATATCAAAATCGATCTTCGGTTTTCCACCCATTGCTTGTCTCGAGCTCATTATCCCTCTCCTTTTAAGATTTGGGGAACATCAATCCCCCACGGGAGAATTTCTTCCTTTTCTTTCTTCTGTAATTCGACATCCAAACAGAGGCTTTGTAACTCTCGGATAAGCACATTGACTGACTCCGGCAGTCCAGGCTTAAAATCTAAATCGCCTTTAACGATGGCTTCGTACATCTTGGCCCGACCTTCAACATCGTCTGACTTAACTGTAAGTAGTTCCTGGAGAGTATAGGCAGCTCCATATGCCTCTAAAGCCCAAACCTCCATCTCGCCAAATCTCTGCCCACCAAATTGAGCTTTTCCACCTAGTGGCTGTTGAGTAATTAAAGAATAAGGGCCAGTTGAACGCGCATGAATTTTATCATCCACCAAATGATAAAGTTTCATCATATAGATATATCCCACCGTAGCTTCTTGATCGAAAAGCTCCCCAGTAATTCCATCATAAAGCCGCAACTTTCCCGACTCCGGAAGGCCGGCTTTCTTCAATAATTTCTTTATTTCCTCTTCGGAAATACCATCAAAAACTGGCGAAGCAATCCAAAGACCAAGGTGTTTAGCTGCCCATCCCAAGTGCGTCTCCAATATTTGGCCAACATTCATTCGGGAAGGCACACCTAAGGGATTAAGAACAATTTCAACCGGCGTTCCATCGGGTAGTCGAGGCATATCCTCTTCGGGCACAATCTTGGCAATAATGCCTTTATTTCCATGTCTTCCCGAAATTTTATCTCCTACGGAGAGCTTCCTTTTCATCGCAATGTAAACTTTAATAACCTGGATTACTCCTGGAGAAAGTTCATCTCCTCTCTTCAAGGCTTCGACTTTCTCTTTGTGAACGGCTTTCATCGCCTCCACCTGACGTTTAACCTTTTTTTCAATATCCTTGACTTTTTTTGCTCGGTCCAAGTTATCCTTCAATTTTAGTTTGGGAATATCTTCAAGTCTAATCTTCATCAAGACTTCTTCGGTTAGCTTGGATCCTTTCTTCAACTGCACGCCCGAAACCACTTGATCCTTGATTATTTCTTCGCCCACTAAAAGGCTGCGGATTTGGCGCCATTTTTCGGTCTCGAGGATAGAGATTTCATCATTAAGGTTTCGTTCCATTTTCCTGATTTCTTCAGCTTCAATAACCTTAGCTCGCGATCCCTTTTCACTTCCGCGGCGAGTAAAAATCTTGACATCAATGACCGTTCCCTCTACCCCTGGAGGGCAGTAAAGAGAGGCGTCTTTAACATCAAGGGCCTTTTCCCCAAAAATGGCCTTAAGTAATTTTTCCTCAGGAGAAAGTTGTGTTTCTCCCTTCGGAGCTATTTTTCCCACCAAGACATCTCCTGGTTTGACGTAAGCCCCAATTCTAACTATCCCATTCTCATCCAAGTTGCGCAGCACGCTATCCGGTACATTAGGGATATCTCGAGTTATTTCTTCTGGGCCTAATTTCGTATCCCGGGCCTCGATTGATTCTTCCACAATATGAATAGAAGTGAAGATATCATCTTTAATTAGCTTCTCACTGACAATAACAGCATCTTCAAAATTGTAACCACGCCAAGGCATGAAAGCACATAACACATTCCTTCCCAGGGCTAATTCCCCCTTATCTGTGCAAGAACTATCGGCTAGAATTTGGCCTTTGACTACCTGGTCGCCTTTACGAACCAATGGTCGATGATTCATACATGTATTCTGATTGGTGCGGAGAAATTTTGTTAGCAAGTAAAGATCGGTACCCACTTCATAACCACTCGAAGATCGCTCTTCATCAACCCGGACAATGATTCTCTCCGCATCCACAAATTCCACGACTCCTGATCTTTGGCAAACAATTACATCTCCAGATCCCTTAGCCACCAAATATTCCATTCCCGTTCCCACTAAGGGAGCTTCCGGACGGAGTAAGGGCACTGCTTGGCGCTGCATGTTGGAACCCATCAACGCGCGGTTAGCATCATCATGTTCAAGAAAAGGAATGAGCGAAGCAGATAAAGAAACAAGCTGCTTGGGTGAAACATCGATAAAATCAATTTGATCTTTCGGGATTAACCTGAAATTACCAGCTTGCCGGGCACTGACTAAGTCATTGATAAATTCTCCCTTTTCATCTACCGGAGCATTCGCCTGGGCAATATTATATTTTTCTTCCTCCCAGGCGGATAAATAGAAACAAGTTGGCTCAGCAATCGGTAATTGGACCTTTTTCTTTTTCAATCGAGAAACAACTTTTTCAAATTCTTCCTGCTCTACCATCTGCCCCATCTGGAAATCACTCTGGCCCGGGTGAATAATCTTAACGTAATCGATTATCTTGCCATTCTTAACCTTTCGATAAGGAGTCTCAATAAATCCGAACTCATTAACGCGAGCATAACTGCTAAGAGATGAAATGAGACCAATGTTCGGGCCTTCGGGTGTTTCAATTGGACAAATACGACCATAATGGGAAGACTGAATATCGCGAACCTCAAATCCGGCTCTCTCGCGACTCAATCCCCCCGGACCAAGAGCGCTCAATCGTCGCTTATGAGTTATTTCTGATAAGCTATTGATTTGATCCATAAATTGAGAGAGCTGAGAGCTACCAAAAAATTCCTTCAGGGCCGCAATTACCGGCTTAGAATTAATCAAATCCTGCGGCATGGCCGAAGCAAGATCACTAGTAACAGTCATTTTCTCTTTGACCGTGCGCTCCATGCGCATCAGGCCGATGCGAAAGGCATTCTCAATCAATTCACCTACTGGTCGGACCCGGCGATTACCCAAATGATCAATATTATCTACTTCGCCCTCGCCACTGCGGAGACGAAGGAGATACTTAATCACTTCGACAAAATCTTCAGGGGCTAGCACTTTCTCATCTAGAGGACGATTCAGGCCTAATTTGATATTCATCTTTAGCCGGCCTACCCGAGAAAAATTATACTTTTGGGAATTAAAGAACATGTTTCGAAAAAGATTATAGGCACTCTCCATGGTATGGGGTTCGCCTGGACGCAACTTCTTGTAGATCTCCCGGAGAGCTTCCTTGGTTTCTTTGGTTTGATCTTTACGGAGAGTATTGGAGATGATATCTCCAATTTTCTCTTGCTGAGGGAAAATCACTTCAAAAGGTTCTTTGGTGGCGATAAGTTTCTCTAATTTTACTTCTTCCAACTCTTCATTGGCTTTGATTATGCCGGGCACCGGGTTAAGAGCATAAGCCCCATCTAATTCTTTGCGGGCTAAAGCTATCTTTTCTATTCCGGCTTCTTGTAATCGGTTTATGTCTTCTAAGGTTAATTTTTTCCTGCCTTTAATGAGCACTTCTTTGGTTTCAGGATGAACAACAGGAGCATCAACTACCTTCCCCACTAGACTTTCTGATACTTTCCAATATAATTTTCCATCTTGGGGAACAAGTTGATAAGAGGTATAAAAAAGGCGAAGAATATCTTCATCTGAACTATAGCCTAAAGCTCGCATAAATACTGAGGCTAAGAACTTCTTTTTCCTATCCAACCGCACATAGAGAAGATTTTTGCTGTCGTACTCGAACTCTACCCAAGCCCCCCGATAAGGAATAATCTTGCCAATGTAAATTCCTTTCACATCTCCAGGACGGAAGAAAACCCCAGGTGATCTTTGAAGCTGACTGACAACTACTCTCTCAATCCCGTTGAAAATGAAAGACCCTTTTTCAGTCATTAAGGGCAGTTCTCCAAAATAGACTTCTTGCTCTTTGATGTGCTTCAATCTCTTTGTTTTAGTTGCTGGGTCCTTCTCCCAAGAAATTAAGCGAACTTTAATTCGCAACGGAACTGAATAAGAATAACCCTTCTGGAGGCACTCCATCGAAGAATATTTGATCTTCAGGCTAACTCTATCTCCACAGTAGGAACAAAGAGGAACCTCAATCTGTTTGACCGCCCCGCAATAGGGGCAAACTTCATTTTCGGTAATCTCGACATCAGGAGGAATTAAGGTGCCACAATTCAGACAGCGACGTCGTGAATTTTCAATTCCCTTCAATTTGCCACATTTACATTCCCAATTCCCTAAGGAATAACTAATGAATTCTAGTTCAGTAGTTTCTTTAAAATCGGAAATGGGGAAAACATCTTTAAAAGCGGCTTGAAGACCTATGTCTTTTCTCTCCTCGGGAAGGAGTTCCATTTGGAGAAAATTGGCATAGGATTCCTTCTGGATCGCCAGCATATCCGGCATCGGAAGAATGGTTTTTATTTTTGAGAAATCTTGTCTTTCTCGATAGATATTTTTTAATAAATAAGACATGGTTGCTCTCTCAGAAGAGTTTAGTTTTTATCATCAATTCCAAGAGGTTCTCACCTCCTGGTATTTAAAGCTGCTTATTGCAGCTCAACTGTGGCTCCAACTTCTTCAAATTTCTTCTTAATTTCTTCAGCTTCTTCCTTGGAAATTCCTTCCTTGACTGGTTTAGGGGCATTGTCGACTAGATCTTTAGCTTCCTTGAGACCCAGATTAGTTACTTCCCTGACTGTCTTAATAACGTTGATTTTCTTTTCCCCAATTTCCTTGAGAATCACCGTAAATTCTGTTTTCTCTTCCTCTTGAGCTGCTTCAGCCGGAGCTGGTCCACCAGGAACCGCCATGGGCACCGCTGCGGCCGCGGCACTAATTCCATATCTTTCCTCAAATTCCTTGATGTAATCCGCTAGTTCCAGAACCGTCAAGTTGTCCAGGTGCTCGAAAAACTCTTCTTTGGTTAACTTCTTAGTAGTTTGCTTTTTCTCCTTCGCGGAAGTTGTTGTTTCTTTGGTTTGTGCTTTGGGCATTTTTACCTCCACCCTATTTTTTTGATTTTAATTGACTCAACAACTGGCCGAAAGTGACCAATGGTGCTTGCCAAGTCTGATAAAGTTTTATCAAAGGATAGGCCATTAAATAGCCAATTTTAGCCACTAATTCAGTTCGCGATCCCAAGTTAGCAATCTCTTCGAACCGATCGGCATCCAGATATAGTCCTTCGAGGATACCGGCCTTAAATCTTAACAACTTGGTTTCTTGAGCGTATTCATGCAAAGCCTTAGCTAAGCCAACCGGATCATCAGCCGCAAAAGCCACAGCTGTTGGACCACGAAAATAATCCTTGAGAGAGGAAAAATAATCGTCTTTTAAAGCTTTAAGAGCCAGCCGGTTTTTAATGACCTGAAATGAAAAGTTTTTCTCTCTTAATCTTCGCCTTAATTCATTGGCCTGAGAAACTTTTAACTTATTGAAATCAAGCAAATAAAAAGTTGGGAATTCTTCGAATTTCTTTTTAAGTGTCTCTGCTCTTTCAATTTTCTTTTCTCTAGTAATATTCACTTTTCCTTCTCCTATTTTTCAAAACTTGCTTCACTAACCGGTACCGAGGGGCTCATTGTTGTGGAGAGATGGATAGTCCGAATATATTTACCTTTGGCGGCGGGGGGTTTTGCCTGTTGCACAGCCCCGACAAAAGTTTTAATATTAGCTGCTAATTTTTCGTCTGGAAAAGAGACTTTACCTACCGCTGCATGAACTATTCCTGTTTTATCAACTCGAAATTCAATTCGACCTGACTTGATTTCCTCGATAGCTTTTTTAACATCAAAGGTAACCGTTCCTGTTTTGGGGTTGGGCATTAATCCCCGGGGTCCCAAAATTCGCCCCAGTTTACCCACTCCTCGCATCATATCTGGAGTAGCCACCACCGCATCAAAATCTACCCAGCCTTTGGCTATTTTTTCAATCAGATCATCACCACCGGCAAAATCTGCTCCTGCTTCTTCAGCCTCCTTGACTTTTTCACCACTGGCGATTACACAGACCCGTTTTGTTTTGCCTGTTCCATGGGGAAGAACCACCGTGCCTCTAACCATCTGGTCAGAATGACGGGGATTAACTCCAAGCCGCAGGGCTATCTCCATAGATTCATCAAAATTGGTAAACTTAGCCTCTTTAAGCAGGCTGATCGCTTCTTCAAGAGGAAGGGCCCCTTTTTCTTCGATGATTTCCCGTATTTTTTCTTTAACTTGTTGATATTTCTTGCCTCTTTTAGCCACGGATAATCTCCAATCCCATATTTTTAGCCGTTCCGGCAATAATTTTTTTAGCTGCTTCTAAATCATAGCAATTTAAATCAGACATTTTTATCTTGGCAATTTCTTCCAATTGTTTTTCGGTAATCTTGCCCACCTTCTCTCTGTTTGGAGCCCCTGAACCTTTGGCTATTCCGGCTGCTTTCTTCAGTAAAAATGAGGCTGGGGGTGACTTAACAACAAAAGAAAAAGAACGGTCCTTATAAACAGTGATGATAGCAGGGACAATCGTTCCTGGTTCCATTTTAGCGGTTTTTTCATTAAACTGCCGGACAAAATCCATGATATTAACGTTGTGTTGCCCCAAAGCAGGACCAACAGGGGGAGCAGGACTTGCTTGGCCGGCTTCAATCTGAAGTTTAATGGTAGCCACTACTTCTTTTGCCATTTTTCCTCCTATAATTTTTCAACCTGTAAAAACTCAAGTTCAACCGGAGTTGAGCGACCAAAGATGGTCACTAAAACCTTTACCGTACTTCTTTCATGGTTTACTTCTTCAATAATACCATTAAAGTTATAAAAAGGTCCGTCAATTATGCGCACGGCCTCGCCTTTGGTAAATGTATACTTAGGTTTGGGTTTTTCCGAGGTGCTTTCCATATGTTCCATAATTTTCTTAACTTCTTCTTTGTTTAAAGGAGTAGGATCATGACCCGAACCAACAAATCCGGTAACTTTGGGTATTTCTCGAACGAGATGCCAATTACGTTCATTCATTTCCATCTCAACTAAAATATATCCAGGATAAGATCTTTTAGTAGAAACCACTTTTTTGCCGTCTTTGATCTCCACAACCCCCTCGGTGGGAATTATAATTTGGCCAAATTGATCTTCAAGCCCTAATTCTTCAGCTTTCAAACGGATAGACTCGGCCACAAATTTTTCAAACCCCGAATAGGTGTGAACTACATACCAATTTTTTGCCATCTTTCTCTCTATTAACCAAAAAATGATTTTATTTGGGCAATTACCCAGGAAAAAATTACATCCATAAAATAAAGGTAAAAACCGAAGAAGAAAGTGGCAATAATTACCACGATGGTGGTACTATACACTTCTTGTTTTGCCGGCCAAGTGACTTTTCTTACTTCGGCCCGGACCTCTTTCAAAAAAGGCACGATACGTTTATACCATCTTTCCTTTTTGGCCATCCTTGTTTCCTTTTATTTTGGATAATTAAAACCTTATTTCTTGTTTCCGCCTTTAGATGGTGGATGCTAATGGCAGGTGAGGCAGGACTCGAACCCGCAACCTTCGGTTTTGGAGACCGATGCTCTAGCCAATTGAGCTACTCACCTGCTCGTGTTTTTACGCCTCCTGAAGGAATAATCATTTTGTTTCTTTATGAGGAGTATGCCGGCGACAGAAAGGACAATACTTTTTTAACTCCAGTTTATCTGTTTTCTTTTTCTTGTTTCTCGTCGTGGTGTAATTGCGACGTTTGCACTCACTGCACTGAAGAATAACTATTTCTCTCATTAATCTCTCTCTAAGACTTAAATTGTCAAAAAAAATCTAGTTTTTCTTATTCGATGATTTCGGTAACGCTACCGGCTCCGACTGTCCGGCCACCTTCACGAATCGCAAATCGCAATCCCTTCTCCATCGCTACGTCAGTGATTAACTCTACCTCTATCTCAACATTGTCCCCAGGCATCACCATCTCTACCCCAGCCGCTAACTTCACCGTCCCCGTCACATCCGTCGTCCGAAAATAAAACTGCGGCCGATACCCACTGAAAAACGGCGTGTGCCGACCTCCTTCCTCTTTCTTTAACGCATATATCGACGCCTTAAACTTGTGATGCGGCGTTATCGAACCAGGCGCCGCTAACACCATCCCTCGCTCAACCTCATCCTTGTCCGTACCCCGTAACAACACCCCTATGTTGTCTCCTGCTATACCCTCATCCAACGTCTTGCGAAACATCTCAACTCCTGTCACTACCCGCTTCTTCGTCTCCCCAAATCCTACTATCTCTACCTCCTCTCCTACCTTCACCCGACCTCGCTCAACCCGCCCAGTCACTACCGTCCCTCGCCCGCTTATCGTAAATATGTCCTCTATCGGCATCAAAAACGGCTTGTCCACATCCCTCACCGGCTCCGGTATGTATTCATCTACCGCCTCCATTAACTCTATGATCGCCTTGTTAAACTCATTGCTAGGATCCCCATCCGTCTCCAACGACTTTAACGCACTACCCCGTACCACCGGAATCTCATCCCCAGGAAACTCATACTTCGTCAATAACTCCCTTACCTCTAACTCCACTAAATCCAATATCTCCGGATCATCCACTAAATCTACCTTGTTGATAAATACCACTATCGCCGGTACATTCACCTGCCGCGCTAATAAAATGTGCTCCCGCGTCTGCGGCATCGGCCCATCATCCGCCGCGACCACCAATATCGCCCCATCCATCTGCGCCGCTCCTGTAATCATGTTCTTAATATAATCCGCATGCCCAGGACAATCTATGTGCGCATAATGCCGATTGGCCGTCTCATACTCAATGTGCGCTATCTGAATCGTTAAACCCCGCGCCTTCTCCTCCGGCGCCTTGTCTATCTCATCATACTCAATATAATCTACCGTCCCCATCGCCCGGTTCAATACCTTCGTTATCGCCGACGTCAACGTCGTCTTCCCATGATCTACGTGACCTATCGTCCCTATGTTTAAGTGCGGCTTCGTCCGCTCAAACTTCTTCTTCGCCATTTAACTTACCTCCTCTTTATCAAACATTATATTCAGAGCCCACGACCAGACTTGAACTGGTGACCCCGTCCTTACCAAGGACGTGCTCTACCGACTGAGCTACGTGGGCAAAAGTTACTCCTTTTCTTTGGAGCGGGAAACGGGACTCGAACCCGCGACCAACGGCTTGGAAGGCCGTTGCTCTACCAACTGAGCTATTCCCGCTCAATGGGCAGGGAAGGATTCGAACCTCCGAAGGGTTGCCCCAGCGGGTTTACAGCCCGCCCCATTTGGCCACTTTGGTACCTGCCCATTCTCTATTATTCTAGCCTATTAATTCTCTTTAAACAATCAAAGCCAGCGAGAGGATTCGAACCCCCGACCCGCTGATTACAAATCAGCTGCTCTACCAACTGAGCTACGCTGGCCTGCATTCTTGATCAAAATCCAATAATTTATTTTATTTATTCAATTGATGTTTGGGAATAACACCTGGAGTCATAGACTCCTTTATTACCATATTTTATCTAAAAATAAAAAAAAAGTAATGAGCGAAAATAACTATAGCAAATATTTTCTTTTTGTCAAGACTCACCACAAGAAAATTTGGCCCTTTGCAAGGAAGATCTCCACCTGAAATTGAGTCTTTTTTTGAGAAGCCTCTAAACCTAGCTCCAGAAAAAAATTCCCCTCGCTTACATTAAAGAGGGAAAATGATGACTAGTTCTATTTCCAGGAACGAAAAGTGACCAATAGTCAAGCAAATATAAAGGATCCCACACCTTTTCTCTATTCCGGGTGAAAAACATCTCCTGCCTCCTTTAGAAGCTGAGAAATGATTGACATCCCTCTTGCCAGTTGTTATGATTTTAAGCACTTTGACCAGAAAAGGCAATTAAATGATCAAACGTTATTCCCGCCCCGAAATGGGCTCAGTATGGACTGATGAAAATAGATATCGCAAATGGTTAGAGGTGGAGATAGCCGTCTGCGAAGCTTGGCATGAACTTGGCCGTATCCCCACCGAAGCATTAGCCGAAATAAAAAGCAAAGCTTCTTTTTCTGTCGAACGAATCGAAGCAATAGAAAAAACAGTTAAGCACGATTTAATTGCCTTTCTGACTTCAGTAGCCGAATTTATCGGCCCTCTCTCCCGGTATGTTCACTTAGGGCTAACTTCCTACGATGTTGTTGACACCGCTTTTTCCTTATTAATAAAAGATTCTCTCGATAAAATTATTCCCCAGCTTAAAAACTTAAAAAGCATCTTAAAGGAGCAAGCCTTAGCTCATAAAAAAACAGTGATGATTGGGCGAACTCACGGAGTTCATGCTGAACCAATCACTTTCGGATTCAAACTTCTGGTGTGGTATGAAGAAACCAAAAGGAATATTAAACGCCTTGAACAGGCCAAAGAAACGATTAGTTATGGTCGCATTGCCGGAGCGGTGGGAACGTTTGGCCATCTTGATCCTCGAGTGGAAGGAATTGCCCTCCAGAAATTGGGTCTCAAACCAGCCCCTGTTTCTACCCAGGTTCTTCAACGAGATCGCCACGCTGAAGTCATATCGGCCCTGGCTATTACAGCTAGCTCCCTCGATAAGTTCGCTTCTGAAATCCGCCATCACCAAAAAACCGAAATCTTGGAACTGGAAGAACCATTTACCAAAGGACAAAAAGGTTCCTCAGCCATGCCCCATAAGAGAAATCCCGTACGGGCCGAAAGAATTTCGGGTCTTGCCCGCCTAGCTAGATCCAACTTACAAGCAGCTTTAGAAAACATCAACCTTTGGCACGAAAGAGATATATCCCATTCTTCTGTCGAAAGGGTTATTTTTCCCGATACCTTCATCTTGGTCGACTTTATCCTCGCGGAAACCATTGACATCATCTCCCATTGGCATGTCTATCCGGAAAGGATGCAAAAGAACCTGGAATTAACCCAAGGCCTCATTTTTTCCCAAAGAGTTCTACTCGCTCTCACCGAGAAAGGTTTATCCCGAGAAAAAGCTTATCAGCTTGTCCAAAGAAACAGCCTTAGAGCCTGGGAAGAAAATCAAAATCTTCTTCCTCTTCTTCTGGCTGATAAAGAAATTAGCCAAGTTCTCACTCCCCAGGAAATTAAAAACTGTTTTACTCTCGAGCCTTTTTTAGCCCAGATAGACTATATCTTTGAAAGAGTTTTGAGTGATGAAAGTTAGAGTAATCGTATCATTTAAAAAAAGTGTCCTTGATCCTCAAGGACAAACCGTTAAGAATGCTCTTCATTCTCTCGGTTACACCTTTGTCACCGACGTTCGTCAGGGAAAAGTGTTTGAGATAGAAGTGGAAGGTTTAACTTCTCAAGAGGTTCACCAAAAAATCCCCGAAATCGCTGATAAAGTTTTGGCCAATCCCATTATTGAAAGTTTCGAATGGGAAATACTCGACTGAAATTAGCACAACCAATGGGCTCAAGTTGTTTAAAAATGATCCCACTCAGACTTACCTGTTGTCCGCTCGAAGCATTTTGGGGAAAACAAACTCACCATTGGTCATCGGTAGCCATTTTTTTCCTGTTTCAGGTAGAGCAAAAGACCCTAACCATATATAATAAGAAAAGCCTAAATAAATTAAATAACAAATTGATAACGGTGGTTAAAGAAAACAACCCATGAAATTTGGCGTAGTAATTTTTCCCGGTTCAAATTGTGACTATGATACTTATTGGGTCTTAAAAGAAGCCTTGGCTCAAGATACTCGCTTTCTTTGGCACAAAGATCATCATCTCCCCCCAATTGATTGCCTCATTCTCCCCGGCGGATTTTCCTACGGAGACTATCTGCGCTCTGGGGCCATAGCCCGTTTCTCCCCCCTTATGCAAGAAGTCAGAGAATTTGCCGAGCGGGGAGGCTTGATCTTGGGTATTTGCAATGGATTTCAGATCCTGCTCGAATTGGGTCTCCTTCCCGGAGTCATGCTGCGCAACAAGAACCTTAAGTTCCTCTGCCAATTTGTTCACCTGAGAATAAATAATAATCAGACTCCTTTCTCCCACAAGGGAAAAAAAGGGCAAGTTTTACGAATTCCCATTGCTCATTATGAAGGCAATTATTACGCGCCTCCCGAAACACTGGCCGAAATAAAAAGAAATAACCAAATTGTTTTTCAATACTCAACTCCCGAAGGGGAATTGACTCCGGAAGCAAATATCAATGGCGCTTTGGAGAATATCGCTGGACTGGTGAATAAACAAGGAAATGTCCTGGGAATGATGCCCCATCCCGAAAGGGCTGCGGAGTCTATCTTGGGCAGTGAAGATGGGCGTTTAATATTTGAATCAATAATATCTTGGCTAGCTTAACAGTTATCAATAAAGGAGCAGAAGGTGATTGACGCTAAAATCCTCGAGGAACACAACTTAACTGAGGAAGAATATCAACGCCTCGTTCACCTTATCGGCCGCGAACCTAATCTAACTGAACTGGGTATTTTTTCGTTAATGTGGTCAGAGCATTGCAGTTATAAAAGCTCCAAGATTCATCTGCAAAAATTGCCCACCACTGGTCCTCATGTTATCCAAGGACCAGGTGAGAATGCTGGCATTGTTGACCTTGGAGATGATCTGGCAGCTGTGTTTAAAATTGAATCTCATAATCATCCCTCGTTTATCGAGCCTTATCAGGGAGCAGCTACCGGCGTTGGTGGAATCTTAAGAGACATCTTCACCATGGGTGCTCGCCCCATTGCTCTCCTTGATTCACTTCGCTTTGGCCCTTTGGATCACCCTAAAAATAAAGTCATCATGGAAGGAGTTGTCTCGGGTATTTCTGGTTATGGAAATTCCATCGGAGTCCCCACCGTGGGGGGCGAAGTTTATTTTCACCCGTGCTACTCGCTCAATCCATTAGTCAATGTCTTTTGTCTCGGAATTGCCCAAAAAGACAAAATTTTTTATGCCCGGGCCGGTCAAGCCGGTAATCCGGTGCTTTATGTGGGAGCCAAAACAGGCCGAGATGGCATTCATGGGGCAACCATGGCTTCGGCTGAATTCGATGAGAATCTCGAGAAAAAAAGACCAAATGTCCAAGTTGGTGACCCTTTTAAGGAAAAACTTCTTCTCGAAGCCTGTCTGGAAGCAATGCATAAAGGACTCATCGTGGGCATCCAAGATATGGGAGCCGCTGGGCTTACCTGCTCGACCACGGAAATGGCGGCTAAATCAGGAACTGGAATTGAGATCAATCTCGATCTGGTTCCCCAGCGAGAAGAAGGAATGACTCCCTATGAAATCATGCTTTCTGAATCACAAGAGAGAATGCTCCTAGTGACTACTCCAGATAAAGTTAACCAAGTTCGCGAAATATTTGCCAAATGGGATCTTGACGCCATAGTTATCGGCCAAGTGATCGAAGGTGGACTCTTAAAAGTTTGGTTTAAAGGAGAACTAGTCGTTGATGTCCCGGTAGAAGCCGTGGTTAACCTTTGTCCAGTTTACCATCGCCCCTGGAAGGAGCCCTCTGATCGGCAAGCCAAGACTTTAACCACTCTGCCTCCTTGCCCTTCCGACTGGGAAAGAATATTTCTTCAATTGCTTTCTTCACCCACCATTGGTGATAAAGAATGGGTGTTTCGTCAGTACGATCACATGGTCCAGGTCAACACTGCATTTCTGCCCGGAGCAGATGCAGCCGTATTAAGGATAAAAGGAACCCAGCGAGCCCTAGCCATCACTTTGGATGGCAACTCTAGCTTCTGTTATTTCAACCCCCGGGAAGGAGGAAAAATTGCCCTCGCTGAGGCCTGTCGCAACCTGGCTTGTGTTGGAGCTCAACCATTAGGGGTGACCAACTGTTTAAATTTTGGTAATCCAGAAAAACCAGAAATCATGTGGGAATTCAAAGAAGTGGTAGAAGGATTGGCAGAAGCATGCCGTTTTTTCAACCTGCCGATCACTGGCGGAAATGTCAGTTTTTACAATGAAACAGAAGGCAACCCAATCCTTCCTACCCCGGTAATTGGAGTCGTCGGGATCATTAATGATGTCCGTAAAGCAGCCCGGCCTGGCTTCAAAAATAACGGGGACATAATTTATCTAGTTGGTCCCCTTAGTGAAGAATTGGGAGCCAGCTTATATCTAAGAGAAATCATGGGTCAGGATGTGGGCCCAACTCCTCAACTAGATTTGAATATGGAATATAACGTTCAAGAGTTCTGCCGTCAGGCCATCAACCAGGAACTCCTGCAATCCGCCCATGACGTCTCTGAAGGAGGCTTGGCGGTAAGTTTAGCCGAAAGTTGCTTCCACAGTCCCCAGTATCTCGGGTTTAAGGGAGAAATACCAGCGGGAATAAGAGCCGATGTTTTCCTTTTCGGAGAAGGGCAATCACGCCTGGTGGTAAGCATTTCACCCCAGAACGAAGCAGCTATCCTTGAATTAGCGGCTCAAAAAAAGGTTCCCCTCCTTAAACTTGGCCTGGTTCAGGAAGAAAAAATGGAAATCTGGCAAGGGACAGAATCTCTTATTAGCCTTCCCGTCAAACAAGTTTATCAAGCCTGGAAATCAGCAATACCTTCCTTCTTCAAGATATCGTGACCTATTTAAAGCCCAGGTGAAAAAGTGGCGGTCATCCTAAAATTGAGGTCTTCAACCCGGATAATCACTAAGACTCTCCCTCGAAATCTTCTCTTCTCTGTGGTGTTGACCATCTTTTTCTTTCCCTTCCCCCTGCTCAGCTCCTCAGTGAACATCAAATTGTCCATTGGCCAGCATTGGCCAAAGATAAGTAATCTCAACCATTTTCTCTCTTCTTGGCAAGAAGCCCTCCAAAGCCAAGCCGAAGCAGTTAAAACCTGGACTTGGGAAGGGGCAAACCAGTCTGATTTCAACCAACAAGTTGATTTCAGCGCTTCCATCCAGTGGCATTTATTTCGTTATCTTTCATTAGGAATAAGCTCAGGTTACACTTATGGAGCCATCGGAGAAAAAGGTGCCCAGGTGATTATCAATCGTCCGGTTGGAGAATCTCTCTTTGTTCAACAGCTCAAAGTAGCCACGGTCCCCCTTTGCTTGGAAGCTCTAGTTCACTGGCCACTTTCTGATCGCTGGGAACTTTACGGAGGAGGCGGTGGCGGCTTAACTTGGATTAATTTCACTCAAAGGGAAGGAATCAAAATTGCCGGGAACCCTTCTTTTAGTTACCCGGAAGAAATCTCGGCCCACGGCTCTGAGATCACTACTAAAATTATCCTAGGGATGATTTTTCGGATGAAAGAAGTCAGCTTGTTTGTGGAGGGAAATTACCGGTGGGAAAAATTCGCCGATCTCTCCGGTGAAGACAAAGAAGGAAAAACTGGCCAACTCTATTATCTAGAGCAGCAAGAGCCTAATTCAGGCTTTTGGGAAGCCAGATACATGGTCAGCCCAGCTCAACCTTTATCGGCTGATATTCGGCATGTCCAACCAGCTTCAATTGATTTAAGTGGCTTTTCACTGCGGTTGGGCTTAATCATCTTTTTTTAGGGAAGAGGTAAAAATGGAAGAATATTTTCGAAGCCCCAAGAAAAGAGGCAAAATCGCTGTTTTTCTTTCTGGGCGGGGATCTAATTTTCTAGCCATTCATGAGGCAGTTAAAAGCGGCAAGATTAACGGCGATATCGTCTTGGTTTTTTCCAACAAAAAAGATGCTCCAGGCCTCCAACATGCCCGGGAAAGGGGATTGGAAACTTTCTATCTTAATCCCAAAAATTTCCCCTCTCGCGAAGCTTATGATGCCCAAGCAGCTGAAGAAGTCCAGAAACGAGGAGTTGACCTTATTTGTCTTGCCGGGTACATGAGAATTCTCACTCCCGGTTTTTGCCAACAATTCATGTATCGGATGATGAACATCCACCCCGCTCTCCTGCCTGCTTTTCCCGGTCTTCATGTCCAGAAAAAAGCATTGGAGTGGGGAGTAAGATATTCAGGGGCGACTGTTCATTTCGTCACCCCGGAAGTAGACATGGGACCGATCATCCTCCAAGCCGTGGTTCCGGTCAAACAGGATGATACAGAAGAAACATTAAGCGCTCGAATCCTTAAAGAAGAACACAAGATTTATCCTGAAGCGGTAAGGCTTTACTTTGAAGGAAAGCTAGAAGTTCGGGGACGACGAGTTTTCATCCTGGATTAATTCCGGGCCCGGCCCAAGACATCTCCCTTCTCCAGACAATGATTAATATCTCGACAAACGGGGTTAGAGGAGCTCGCTTGAAAGACGAATCAGACAAAGCGCAACTAGTCCATTTTTAAAAGCAGCCAAAAAAATATCATCCCCCAAAGAAGTCTTTGCTCCTCTAGTTGAATCCAATCCGGTTAAAAATTATAGCCAAAATAGCTCTGGTCAATTTTTTTCTTTTCCCTAAAATTTTAAAGCCAACTGACTAGTTAGTAAGGAACTATAATAAGTGCTGATGAAGGCCAAACAGATTTAACTCTTAACATGGTTAATTACTTTTACCACCAGTTAAATCTTCCCTGGCTTCAGAAGTTGATTGAAATTCTTCACCAAAAAGTATATCTTTAAGAACTACTTTTAATCTTTTAAAGTGAAGTAAAGAGCTCAAAAATGAAGGAAATCCAAGAACAATTCGAATACCTTCAAAAGGGATGCGTCGAGATAATTCAAGAAGAGGAATTAAAGGCAAAACTCCTGCGCTCCTGGAAAACCAAGAAACCTCTGCGGATAAAAGCTGGGTTTGATCCTACCGCTCCCGATATTCATTTGGGGCATACGGTGTTAATTCGGAAAATGAAACATTTTCAGGATTTAGGCCACGAGGTAATTTTTCTTATTGGTGATTTTACTGGCCTAATCGGCGATCCTTCCGGCCGATCCGCGACCAGGCCTCCGATGACAAGAGAAGAAATTGAGAAAAACGCTGATACTTACAAAGAGCAAATATTTAAAATTTTAGATGAGAAGAAAACGATCGTCGATTTCAATTCCCGTTGGTTGGGTAAATTAACCAGCTTTGAGATCATCAAGTTAACGGCCAAATACACAGTGGCCCGAGTGCTTGAACGCGACGATTTCACCCGTCGCCTAAAAGAGGGACGGCCTATCTCCGTCCATGAAATACTCTATCCCCTGATGCAAGCTTATGATTCGGTAGCTCTTCAAGCTGATGTTGAACTGGGGGGAACCGACCAAAAGTTCAACCTTCTCGTGGGCCGGGAAATCCAACGGGAGTATGGGCAAGAGCCACAGGTGGTGATGACCATGCCTCTTTTGGAAGGCCTGGACGGGGTAGAAAAAATGAGCAAGTCGCTAAATAATTACATCGGTATTACTGAACCCCCCTTGGAAATCTACGGAAAAATAATGTCTATTTCCGACGAATTAATGTTTCGTTATTACGAACTTCTAACTGACGTCTCGGTGGCCGAAATTAATCATTGGAAAAAACAAATCGAGGCGGGACATCTTAATCCTCGCGACATTAAGGCTCGTCTAGCCGGAATGATTGTGACTGACTTCTGGGGGAAAAAGGCCGCCCAGGAGGCCGCCGAAGAATTTGTTCGGATCTTCCAAAAAAAAGAGGCCCCCACCAAAATGGAGGAACTCTTAATCGACAGCCCTTGCTTATCCTTAATTGACCTTTTGGTGGGTAAAAATCTTCTTCCTTCCCGCGGCGAAGCCAAGAGACTAATTCGTCAGGGTGGTGTTTATCTTGATGGTCAACGTATCTCCGACCTGGACTTCCAGGTCGATTTTAAAGGAAAAGCGGAAAAAATCCTCCGCCTTGGAAAACGGAAGTTTTTTCTATTAAAAAAAAGAAGCTGAAAAACACTTAAACGATAAAAAGTTCCCTCAGGATTTATCTTCACCAAATAGAGAAATTAAATCTTAACCAAGCAGACAATTTAGTTGTTACCCAAAGATGATCTTTCGTTCAAAATTAAAGCTCGGGTTCATGTTGAAGGCGGGAAAAATTTGGGGTTCTTGCCAAAAACCTGCCGATAAAGATCAGGAAATTTATCCTTCCCACCGAGCAACAGACAGGACAAGGGAAACTTTTGGAGAGCTTCTTCCCGCATCTGGCGAGCTAAATTCCTAATGTCCCACTGGGCCGTGGTATCTTCTCGAAGTCGCGAAATGTGATAAAGTTCCCGGCCATTCACTTTGAGGATAACTCGACGGCGATGAGCATTAGATAAGATATACTCAGCTCCATGTTCCATGACTTGCGAAAGCTTTTCAAAAGCCTCATTAGTCTGGTCAATAACTCGAAGAAAATCGTCTCGGCTCCCTACGGCTTCCACCGAAGGAGGAACAGTCACCCCCAGGCTTGGGTCATAAGGCTGGGCCAGCAACGTAGCCATACGGTGTCTCTTTAATTGAGCAAAACAGGTGGCCGAAACAAGACATTCAAAAGTTAAATCAACCAACTCCCATTCCCTTAAAGCTGGATCATAGAACTCCATATATTGATAAGCTGTCTTAACCAATTCTTCACGAGCAATTTGGGGTAATTGCCGCACCTGAGAGAGCGCTTCTTCAAAAGAAATGGATTTTGCCCGATGAATTAGGGCAGCGAGGATTTTTTCGTCTCCGTCGGGGGTGCTGTCAATCAGTCTAACTTCTTTTTCTCCTGGCCGGAAGGAGCCCGGCACCAGAACGTTGACCTTTTCTTTTACCTTCTCGTAAGTCAAAGCATCATAATCATTAGCTTCAGTAAAAAGAATAATGGAAGGAGCAACTTGATGGGCCAGGGTGTACATTTTCTGTCCAACTTCTCTTACCTCGGCCAGTTTTTGGGAGGCAAATCGCCGGACAAGCAGCTCGAGATTACGAGCATTGAGAGTCATTCCTAACTGCCCTTGAGTAGCGAGGCTCACTACATAACGAGCATCTTCTTTAGCCCATCCTTCCAACAGGTTATGCTTTTTGGGGTCGGAAGCCAACTCGGGATGCTGCTCAAAAAAATAGGCTCGTAATTTTTTAAACAGCTGATGATAAAGATTATTCTGGACCTTGATTGTCTTATTAAATAATTCCTCCTCTCCCGCTTGCTTGACTTCCTCGGGTAAAACATAATCCCCTTTCAAGGTAATATAGCGCTGAGATTTTTCGGTATAAGAACACAAACGAAATTTTTCTATTTCTTCGATGGCTAAGCGGCTAATACCAATAAGGTCAAAATTGAAAACCGCGTGTTCAGCCACCGAGTGATGCCCCATCTTAAAAATTATGGTTCGATTAGAACGACGGGCCCTCTCAACTTCCTGACGAGCAACTCGCCTCAATTCATCAACGGGCCGGGGATCACGTGAAATCCGAGCGTAAGAAGCCGATAAAGTCTCAGGAGTAATGTCATCTCGAGGGGGCGAACAGTTCTTTAACTCTTCGATGACGTTGGAATCTAAATTGTACCCAGCCAAAATTATTTTCATAGTAAATAAAAAATTATAAACCTGCTGGAGAAAAGTCAACCTAAATTTGAGTGGTCAATAAATTCAATTAAACTTTAGGGCTTTATTACGGCCTTCTCTCTCCAATAAGAAAAAGAGGGCTTTAGTTTTATTGGAATGATCTGCACCAGCCAAGAAAACACGACACATCACTTAAACTTCTAATTCCTCATAATAAATATTTGGGCGCTGAATCAAGAAGGATGAAGATAAATTTCTCAGGAAGAGGCAGGAGATGAGTCTTGCTGACAAGAAACACAAAGGCCGTAATAATAAACCTGGATGGAGTGAACCAGATGCCCATCAATTTTAGAGGGCCCCGTTTGCTTCTCTGGCCATACATCATAAATCCGTCCGCACTTCTCACAGAAAAAATGGTGGTGGGGGTCTAAATTTGGTTCAATATAAACGCGGTCATCAGAAATCGTTAGCTCCTGAATCTCCCCAATGGTTTTAAGTACTTTAATCGTGTTATAAACGGTCGATAAAGAAAGCATCGGGTATTGGGGCTTAAGGTCAGAATAGATCTTTTCCATTGAAGGATGTTCACGATTGCCAACAAGATACTCTATAATGGCCAATCGTTGGGGAGTTAAACGAAATCCCGTTTCTTTTATCTTCTTCAAAACAGTCTCTTTTTTGTTCATTGTAAAGATTCTAAATTAGTTATTATTATTTGTCAACAATCAATTTCAAGAGGCGCGTATTTCTAAAACCGCTCGGGAAAAACGTTGACTGAAACCTTAGTTTGGCTTGAACCGCTATCAAGACAATCGTCTAACATAGCACTAGTCACTGTTTCTCCTCTCCAGTTCAGCCTAAAGCTATTGCCCCAGCTCTCAAGTTATTAGAGGTACTTGCTTTCAAGGAACAACTAATTAGATTGGCCCTCGCCGCCTCAAATCTTAATTAAATTTTCGGGTTGCCTCGCTGACCGGTTAAGTCATTTTTTTCTCTCCCCTAACCTTTCATCACTCCTAAGGGAGAAAATTTAGCTACTAATTTTCCTAAACCTACCGCATCTGAAGTTCGAACCACTTCATCTACATCCTTATAAGCCGCCGAAGCTTCTTCAGCTACACTTTTCCAGCTGGTAGATTTGAGAATTATGCCTCTCTTTTCTAGGTTTCTTTTGATTTCTTCGCCCCTAAATCTGCGCAAAGCTTCATGACGAGACATCACGCGGCCAGCCCCATGGGCCGTCGAACTAAAACTTAGCTTCTCGGCCTCATTTGTTCCGACCAATAAGTAAGAGGCTGTTCCCATTGAACCCGGGATAATCACTGGCTGGCCTACATCTCGATAACAATCTGGTATTTCTGGCCTTCCCGGCCCAAAACTTCTGGTCGCCCCTTTGCGATGGACACAAACCCGTCTCTTTTGTTGCTCAAGAAGATGATTTTCAAACTTAGCAACATTATGACAAACATCATAAATCATCTCTATCCCCTGACTGCTCCCCAAAATTCGTTTGAACACTTCCCGAACCCAATGAGTAATCATTTGCCGGTTGGCAAAGGCAAAATTAACGGCGGCACACATCGCTTGATAATACCTCTTTCCCAAGGAACTTTGCAGAGGGGCATAGACTAACTCGCGGTCGACTAAATGTTTGGTGCCGAAGGTATCTTCCATCATCCGAATGTAATCGGAAGCCACTTGATGGCCGAGACCCCGACTCCCACAATGAATCATGATCGTTACTTGGCCAACCGAATGAAGGCCAAACCTTTTCGCCACGGGCTGGTTATAAATTTCCTCAACCTGCTGTAGTTCTAAGAAATGATTTCCTGCTCCCAGAGTCCCTAGCTGCGAAAGGCCTCTTTCTTTTGCTCTTCGCGAGACAACCCCGGGATTGGCCTCTTTCATCCGGCCATATTCCTCGGTTCTTTGGAGATCATCCCCAGAGCCAAAGCCACTGTCAACCGCCCATTCGGCCCCCCGGTTTAAAACTTCATCTAGAACAGCCATTCCTAACTTGGTTTTTCGTCCCTTCCCTACTCCAGCGGGAACTTCTTGAAAAATTCCACTCATCAACGCTGCAAGACGCGGCTTTAAATCGGACCCTGAATATTCGGTTTTAAGTAATCTAACTCCACAATTAATATCATACCCAACTCCTCCCGGAGAAATTATTCCTTCCTTCTCATCAAAAGCAGCCACTCCACCAATCGGAAAACCATACCCTTGATGAGCATCGGGCATCACATAGGAAGCCTGGATGATACCCGGCAAAGTGGCCACATTCTGGGCTTGTTCCAAGGTTCTATCGCGCTGGACACTTTCCAGTAAGGATGCAGAAGCATAAATCCGAGCCGGTACTTTCATTTTTCCCCATGGCGGAATCTCCCAGAGAAACTCATTTATTTTCTTTAAATCCATGGCAACCTTTCTCCTTTTCTGGATTTAGACTCAACTAGATATCGACCACCACTTGTAGAGAGACTCCTCCCGGAGTCTCTTTTATCTCCATTTCGTTGTAAGTTATGGCTTTAACCTCACCGAAGATTTCATCTTCGTCCTTTATTCTATTCCCTCTGAACTTGGCTCGCAACTGATATCCCGGCGGACTCTCCTGCCTCTCGATTTGAATATCTTCTACTTTAGCTAAAATAAAATCATCTGTCTCGAAGAGGAAGAGAATTTCTTCCAGAAAGGCTACCAGTAATTGCTTGAGGTCACGGCCGTTCACCTCGACCACCTTTTCCCGGGCAGGTTTGACTTTTTCAGGTTTCCACATCAATTGACAGACTGCTAGAGCGGCATTGGCGAAGGCCTCCTCGAGAGTCCGCCCGAAAGCCTGGAACATAGCGTCGGCTGTATGAGGTAGAAATCTGAATTTCTCCATTTAACTCTCCCCCAGTTCCTTCTCTCTCACCTCTCGAATCGTCTCCTGTTGCAACTTCCGCAGAGCCGGGGAGTAATCCACGGGAAAACGCGGGGGATGGGAGGAAATCTCTTTATAGGATGCGTCCAGAGTGGCGAATTCACCTAGGAATCTTTCCCTTATTTCAACCAAAGAAGGTAAGGCCTTGGTTATTTTTCCCTGGCTCATAAACCTTTCCAGAAGCAACTCCCCTCTCTCAAATTGTTCCCAACGCAGGCCGAGAATATCTTTGGCCATTTGGCCCTCCTGGTTATAAAAACGAAAAACCTGTTTCTCCCCGGCCAGCGTCATTTTACCGGGACTTAGTTTCAACACCGGGCGGCCGTTATATTGAACCAGCTTATAGGCCATATCCAGATAAGGAGCATCGGCGGAAACGCCCATTTTAGTGCCGACCCCAAATGAATTCACCTCAGCCCCTTTTGCTAAAATCTGCTGAATCTTATATTCATCAAAAGCACCGGAGGCGAAAATCATGGTTTCCTTAAAGCCTGCTTCATCCAGAATCCGGCGGGCGGCCTGACTTAAGCGGACTATTTCCCCGCTATCAAGACGGATACCTTTCAGGGGAATGCCTGCCTTCTTGAGTTCCCGGCCTGCCTTCACGGCCTTCCTCACCCCGGCTAGAGAATCATAAGTATCCACCAAAAAAATTGTATTCTCAGGAAAAGTTTGGGCAAAAGCCCTAAAAGCGGCCAGTTCACTGGGAAAGCTGACCACAAAAGAATGGGCCATGGTGCCGTAAATGGGGATATTATATTCTTTCCCCGCCAAGACATTGCTGGTCCCGATAAAACCAGCGATATAACTCGCCCGGGCCACCTTCAGCCCGGCATCCCGGCCCTGGGTCCGCCGCAGAGAAAAATCCACCAGCGGTCTACCCTGGGCCGCCGCCACACAACGGGCGGCTTTGGTGGCAATCATCACCTGAAGATTAAGGGTATTGATCAAATAAGTTTCCACCAGTTGAGCCTCAATAAGCGGCGCCCGGACTTCCAGAAGAGGTTCTTCGGCAAAAAACAACCTGCCCTCAGGAATAGCCCAGACTTCTCCGGTAAAACGGAAATTTTTTAAATATTCCAGGAAAGCCGGTTTAAAGAGGCCTGTTCTCTCAAGAGACGACAAGTCCTCCGGCGTGAATCGCAAATTCTCCAGGTAACTGAGGGCATCAGCCAAGCCGGCCGCCACAAAAAAATTCCGGCCCGGCGGATAACTGCGGATAAACAGGCTGAAAGTCGCCGGCTGATCCATTTCATTCTCAAAATAACAAGCGGCCATGGTTAATTCATATAAGTCAGTCAAGAGTGCCCAGCCCTTGGAATTAATCTTCATTATGCTTTGTTACTCCTTGTTACTTCTTTCTGGCCCTAAAACCCATTCACTTAAGGTCAGATTATAAACAAAGGATAGCTTCGACAAAAAGCCAACCATGAGCAAATCAATATTCAAAGCAATATTATATATAATTAACCCCACCGAATAAATCAATTCAGTGTCCCTCGAGGGGCCTTATTTCCGAGAAGGGACTCACCCTGGTCCTTTAAGCTATTAGATGAGAGAGAGAGAGAGAGAGAGAGAGAGAGAGAGAGAGAGAAAGAAAGAAAG
>Ga0190359_1000070_pt1 | contig 58805 bp, 40 predicted proteins | sample 48721823_MG_FD_161269 | JGI IMG/M metagenome (GOLD analysis project Ga0190359, IMG submission 161269) | Hydrothermal vent microbial mat bacterial communities from Southern Trench, Guaymas Basin, Mexico - 4872-18-2-3_MG | ecosystem: Environmental > Aquatic > Marine > Hydrothermal vents >...
CCCGCTTGCGCGTCAACCAGCAGGCACTGGAAGCCCTGGTGGGCAAGGGCAAGTAAGACGGTGGTTCAAGGAACCTGCAGGAACCAGCCGTCCTCGGACTCGGCCGTCTCCCCGGTAAGGATGCGCCGCGGCGGGAACAGGTCGTAGTCCAGGTCGCTGCCGAAGGCGCCTGCCCAGAAGGTGAGCAGGATCTCCTGGCCGGACGAGAAGGGCCACGGCGATTGGGGTAGTTCGAACTGGCTGACGCCAGGCGGGGCATAGACCCTCCAGGCGGGATCCATCAGCAGGTCGACCTTATCTCCCGGTGCCGGCCGGTCGACGAACGACAGCAGCAACCCGTGCAGGGCGGCGTCCTGCTGCGACTGCTCGGCCAGTGGCTGGGGCGGATTTTGTCCCGCCTGGGGCGGGTGCATCTTCTTGGCCAGCGCGTAGACCTTTTCGAAGGTGACCGTGTCGCAGTCCGCCAGCGGATCGTCGGGGACGAAGTGTACCGCCACCTCGAATCCCGCCTCGGCGGCGGTATCGGCGGCGGGCGGACCCAGGAAGGGAGGCAACGCCAGGCTGGCCACGGCTCCCGAGGACGATGCCGAAGCGCCGAAATGCCCGGGCAGCAGGAAATATGACATGTCGTCGTGGGTGACCAGGTTGCGGAAGAGCAGCTGTACCACCGAGAGGTTGGTTCCGGCCAGGGCCCCCTCGCGTGGCGGGGCCAGGAAGACCGGCTGCTGGTTGTAGGAGTGAGGTGTGCGGTTGAAATCGAAGCCGATGGGTAAGCGTCCGCCGCCGGGCAGCAGGTTGTGGCCCGGGGGCACGTCGATGGCGGCCAGGGACAGGCCGAAGGGGTAGCTGCAGTCGGTGCTGGACGGGTCGACGGAGACGTCGCAGAAGATCGGCGCCGGATCGTGGTTGGCGTCCACGCAGGTCTCGGGGATACCGTTTCCGTCGTCGTCGCACTTGACCTCGTGCTGGGCGGTGGACGGCAGTTGCGAGCACAGGCGCTCGTCGGCCGCGGGATCGCTGGGATCGAAGCCGGTCAGGTCGGACTGCAGCTGGACCTTGTCGTTGGTGATGATGCTGACCTTGTAGAGCGGGATCATGCAGTAGTAGTCCTGGGGAGAATCGGGATCGGCCAGGCACTTGAGATCCGGGCGAATGTCCGAGCAGTTGTCGTTCTGGGGATCGCAGCTGTTGGCAGGATCGATGGCGTTGGGGTCCACCAGGGGCACGACGTCGTCACGTTGCTGGTAGTCGACGGTGAAGCAGTCTTCAGCCGTGATCCCCTCCAGTACCGGGGTGATGCTGGTCTCGGCACCGGCCTGGATATCCAGGGTGAGCGGGCAAACCAGCAGGGTCTGCACCTTGAAGGCCGCCATCATCGAGGCCACGTCGAAGGAAACTCCCTCGCCGTTGGAATCGAGGAAGGGCAGCAGCACCGGCAACAGCTCGATCATGGAGATGTTCATCACCCCGGCCAGCAACACCAGGGTGCGGCCCGTGCCGGCGGGCACTTCCATGCGCACGTTGCGCAGGGGATGCAGGTCCTTGCAGTATCCGCCCTGGTCGGTGTCGCACATCCAGTTTATGGTGTCGGGACAGTCGGAGCTGGAATCACAGATGTCGCCGTAGGGATCCAGTCCCAGGCTGGGTGCCAGGCCGTTGAGGAAGGTGTCGTCGCTGGTCAGGTTGCCGGGCAGGATGGCATCGGCGGTGGGGGGCCGGGCGAACAGGCGCCTGACGGGAAAGCGGCTGATACTGCGCAGGTCGAAGGTGTCGGTGATGATGACCACCCGCATCTGGCCGGAGATCTCGCCTCCGCCCAGGCTGAAAAAGGGAAGCAGGGACCTGGGCGTGCAGCTTCCCTGGCAGGTGTTGGCCTCCTGCTCGCAGTAATAGGTGCCCTTGCTGTAGATGGCGTCGCAGTCGCTGTCGCTGGCACAGCTGCCGGCACAGCGGAAAGAGTGGGGCAGCATGTCCCAGATGTTCTGGGGCACCTTGCCGGTCACCAGGCCCCGGGGTTGGGCGAGCCAACCGCTTTCGGTCAGGCGCAGGGGAATGGTGATGGTAGAGGAGCAATGTTCCAGCACGGTGGTGATCTCGTACTTGTTGCGCTCGCCGCTGGCGCCGGGCAGGGCCGTGACCTTCTCGTCGGAGATGGCGGTGATCGATTTACGCGTACCCACCGCCAGGGATGTAAAGCTGGCCTGGCCGCTGGCGTCGGTGTCCTGGTTGTGGCTCTGGCCCGCGGCGTCCACCACCGTCACGTGGATCCCGGCCAGCGGTTGTTGCCCATCTGCCTCCACCACCGTTACCACCAGGTTCTCCTCGCAGGGGGAGCGCTCCACCAGGGACACGGCCACGGTGTCGCTGGCGGTGTCTACCCGCCCGCCCTCGGTGCCGCCGGAGTCCCGGACCTCGAGCTGGAAGACGTAATCGCCGAATTCGCTCAGCTCCACGGTGGCCTGGAGCTGGTCGGCGTTGGTAATGCTCACCGTCGGTCCGCTCACCTGCGTCCAGGTGGAAGATGTCAGCTGCACGTCCTGGCAACCCGCTCCCTCGGCGGGCCGGCTCGAGCTGCCGTCCAGGGTGACGGTGACGGGCTGCCCGGCCAGGGTGGCCAGCTGCTGGTCCTCGCCGGCGTCGGCCAGGGGTGAGGGACAGGCCGATGCCTGGACCTCGACCTGAACGGTGTCCCACTGGCTGACCTGGGCGGCCGGGTTGGCCGCGGTCACCGGGTAGGTGGCCTGGCAACGGAAGGAATAGGATCCCGGCTCGCCGGGAACGAACGAGGCCTGGGGCTGGTTGGCGCCCTGCAACTCGACGTCGGGTCCACCCAGTTGCTCCCAGCGGAAGGTGACGCTGGCCTTCTCGTCGATGCACAGTTGTTCCGATTCGGGCGGCAGGCGCAGGCTGGCCTGCAGGATCACCATCTCTCCCACCTTCCCCTGCAGATCCTCTCCGGCATTGACCGTGGGAGGGCCGCAGCGAGTGGCCTGGCTGGAAGAAGGACAACCCGCCAGGAGCAGCGTGAATCCGCAAAGCAACAGAAAAAGGAGCCGGGACCCGGCCCGATTGGCGATAGTCATTTTTCCCTCCTTTGCCGTCTTCCGTCATGCTATATCGCGTACCAGGCCGTGGTCAATAGCCCCTTGAGCGGTTGTTTGCCGCTGGTGCTGGCATGGTCGGGTCCCGGGAGTGAACATGCTGAGCGACGAACCAGGCAAGGTGTGGCGCGAGGTGGTGCTGCTGTGGGGTCTGGCCATCGCCATCATCGCCGCCTTCAAGCTGCTCGATTTCATCCCCTTCGTCAGGGACAACCTCTGGGGCATAGCCGGCATCGTGTTCCTTTTCCTGCCGCTGGAGTTCCTGCAGCGGCGGGGAGAGGATCCCCGGGCTTATGGCATCTCCTGGCAGGGGCTGGGCCGCGGCTTGTTCTGGGCGGCGGTTCTGATGTTGATCTTCTTTCCCCCCTACATTCCGGCCTACAAGTGGTGGTTCGGCCGCAGCCAGGCGTTCGAACTGCACCTGCCATCCAGCTTTTGGACCGAGGTGGTGGGATACTTCCTGCTGGTGGCCCTGCCCGAGGAGGCCTTCTACCGCGGTTACCTGCAGACCCGGCTGGATTCCCTGTTCAAGGGCCGGGTGCGTATCCTGGGGGCCGAGGTGGGCTGGTCGGTGGTGATTGCCGCCGCCTTCTTCGCGGTGGGACACCTGGTGGAGCCGCGCCTGGACAAGCTGGGAACGTTCTTCCCCGGCCTGGTGTTCGGCTGGCTGCGGGCACGCACGGGATCCATCGGGGGAGCGGTGGTCTTCCACGCCATGTGCGATATCTGGGCGCAGCTACTGCGCTACGGATATTTCTAGCCCCTGGCAAGCAATGCCGGCAGTGTCAGCAGGGTCATCACCAGGCCGATCACCAGGACCACCACGGCGCTGGCCACGGGTAGCCAGCCGGACAGCCGCGCCAGCCGCCCGTCTCCCAGCAGGCGACCGAGCAAGCTACTGCCCTGGAGCACGGCCAGGCCCAGCAGCACCAGGGTAAGAGCCAGCCCCAGGCTGAAGGCGCAGATGAGCAGCAGGCCCCGGCCGATCTGTCCCACGTAGATGGCGAACAGCAGCACCACCGTGGCCGAGGGACAGGGTACCAGGCCGCCGGAGATGCCCAGGGCCAGCAACTCCGACCAGCGTACCTGCCCGGCCGCGGTCGGACCTGCATGTGCGTGATGAGCGTGATCGTGGTGGTGATGGTCGTCTCCATGAGGGTGGTGATGGTGGCGGCCGCGCAACCTGGTCAGCAGCATCCAGCTTCCCGTGAGCAGCACCAGCAAACCTGCCGCCAGGGAGACGTAGGGCGCCAGCCGTTCGGCCAGTACCTTCTCCGACGCCCACAGGGCTACCAGGCCCAGGACTATCACGGAAAACACGTGGGTCATGGTGACCACCAGGCCCAGCACCACGGCGTGGCGCGTCCTGCCGTGGCTGCCTACCAGGTAGGCGGCCACCAGGGTCTTACCGTGTCCCGGCGACAATGCGTGGGCTGCCCCCAGGCCCACCGCCAGGGCCAGGATGGCCAGGAACCCCCAGAAGCCCAGGTGTTGCTCGGCCAGGGCCCGCTTGAGCGGGCCGCTGGAATCGTCCAGTAACGGGGAGCCGCCCGGGGCGGAATCCTCCCCGGCAGGAGGAGTGGCTGAGAGGGTGAACCTGACCTGTACCGGATCGGGCTGCCGGCCTCCGTTCCAGAAAACGGGGCCCGCTACCGCTCCACCCCGCCCGGGCAGGAAGACGCTGACTTGCGGGCACGGGGCGGTGCTGTGAACCAGCAACTCGCTTTGTTCCAGTGCCGGCAAGCGCGAGGTGTCATGCAACAACAGCAGGTGGTTGCCGGGCGAACAGGGCTGCTCTGCGACCAGGTGCAGGCGCAGTGGCGAAAAAACCCGGACCCGTTCATCTCCCCACTGGGCGGTGATGCTCCAGGGCAACGCCGGCAGGCGCCGGCCGTCGAGGGAGAGCCGCAGGCCCCGGGCCACCACCCCGGTGATCCAGTCCAGCAACTTCTTCTGCTCGGCTGGACCCAGCCTGCCGTCACCATCGTCGTCGGCGCGTTTTCGCAGCTGCCCGGCGGGGACATCGCCGATGGTGACGGTGTAGTCGAAAAGCAGTCCCCCGGGCCGGCAACGTACCTCCAGGAAACGGTTCAGCGAGAAGGGTTGGTACTGGGCGTGGGACAGCGCCCGGCAGGGAAACGCTGCCAGCAACAACACCAGCAACGAGCAGCGGCGACGACCCATGGGCGTCCCCCGGGTCCGGCGCGTCAACGCCGCCGCTCCAGTTCCGCCAGCACCTCGTCGGGCACACTGATGTTGCCATCATGGCCCCGGCCCAGCTCGATGCCGTCCTTGTTGGTGCCGTGGAAGTCGCTGCCGCCGGTGGCCACCAGTTGGTGATGGGCGGCCAGACGGTGCAGCCGCCGGCGCAAATCGGAGTCATGCTCGGGGTACTCGACCTCCATGCCCGCCAGGCCCAGCCAGCGCCACCGGGCAAGCCGTTCCGACAGTTCCTCGTCTCCCAGGCCCAGCGAGAAGGGATGGGCCAGCACGGCCACCGCCCCATCTTCACGTACCAGCTGTAACGCCTGGTCGATGGTGAGTCGTTGCTTGTCTACGTAGGCGGCCGCGCCCTTCTTGAGATAACGATCGAAAGCCTGCTGCAGGTTGTCCACGTAGCCGGCCTCGAGCAGGGCCCGGGCAAAGTGTGGTCGGCCCACCTGCCCGCCTCCGGAAAGGGCGGCCACCTGCTCGAGGGTGATGTCCATACCCAACCGGCGCAGCTTTTCCACCATCAGGCCGTTGCGTTCCCGTCGCCAGCGCTGCAGGCGCTCCAGTTTCCCGGCCAGCAGGCCTCCGGCGGGCAGGAAGTAGGCCAACAGGTGCAACCAGCCGGGACGGCCCCCAACCCGTGGTCCCCGAAACTCGATGCTGATCTCCACCCCGGGTACCACCCGCACGCCGGAGGGGCCGGCCTCGTCGAGGGCTTCTTCCAGCCCCGCGGTGGTGTCGTGATCGGTCACGGCGATAGCGCTCAAACCGACGGCTGCGGCCGCCTGGACCAGTTGTCTGGGAGACAGTGTGCCGTCCGAGGCGGTGGTGTGGGTATGCAGATCGATCATGTCGCTCTTATACGGTTTGCCACCAATCGGTTCAAGAAATCTCCATCATCATCTCCACCCCACCCATTTTCACCCCCCGACTTTTTTTTCCCTTGTTCCCGTACCGCAATAAGTGCTACGAATAGTCGTGAAGTGGCACCAGGTTGCCACCGGAGGTGTCATGGACAGGATGGCCAGGTTCGGGGTTTCCATGGAAGAGGGTCTGCTCAAGCGCTTCGATCACTGGGTGGAAGAACATGGCTGGGCCAACCGCTCCGAGGCCATCAGGGACATGGTGCGCCAACGGTTGGTGGAGGAGAAGTGGAGCGAGGCACGCGGCGAGGTATGTGCCACCTTGACCTTCGTCTACGACCACCACGTTACCGAGTTGCAGGCCCGGTTGACCCACCTGCAGCATGAGCAAGAGGGCGTGGTGCTGGCCGCCACCCACGTACACCTGGATCACGCCAACTGCCTCGAGGTGCTGGTGCTGCGGGGACGGCCCGATAACATCTCCAGTCTGGCGGATCGCATCCTGGGTACCCGCGGGGTGAAGCACGGGCAACTGGTGCGTTCCGTTCCCCTGGCGGGGCTCTGAGGAGGACCAGGCGTGCACCTGCCCGACGGATTGCTCTCCACCCCGGTGTGGGTGGCCGGTGATGTCATCGCCGTGGCGGCGCTGGCCGGTTGCGTGCGTAGCGCCGAGCGGCAACTGTCGGACCGGCAGGTGCCGCTGATGGGAGTGATGGGGGCCTTCGTGTTCGCTGCCCAGATGGTGAACTTTCCCATACCCGGTGGAACCTCGGGTCACCTGCTGGGAGCGGTCTTGCTGGCGGTGCTACTCGGCCCGGCGGTGGCCTCGGTGGTCATGTTCTGCGTGTTGCTGGTACAGGCGCTGCTGTTTCAGGACGGAGGAATAACCGCACTGGGAGCCAACTTCATCAACATGGGGTTGCTGGGCGCCTTCACCGGTCACCTGTTGGTACGGGCCGGTCCCGGAACCGGGCATAAACTGCGCCACTACCTGCTGGTCTTCGCAGCCGCCTGGCTGGCGGTCGAGGGAGGGGCTGTTCTTTGCTCCCTGGAACTATGGCTCTCCGGGCGCCTGCCCCTGGGACCGGCCCTGGTCGCCATGGGTGGGGTACATGCCCTTATCGGTATCGGCGAGGGGTTGCTCACCGTGGCGGCGCTGCGACTGCTGTATGCCGCCCGGCCGCACCTGAGGGAATCACTGTCATGAAACGCCTGGCGACCGGCATCTTCCTGGTGTCACTGGCCGTGGCCGGCGGCCTGTCATTGCTGGCCTCGGCCAGCCCGGACGGGTTGGAGCACACCCTGCAACAACAACGAGTCGGGGAGGAAGAATCCTTGTTGGCGGCACCCATGCCCGATTACCAGGCCCCGTTGCCCATGTCACCGGCGTTGCGGCAGCTGGTAGCCGGAGTGAGCGGGACCTGCCTGGTGGCAGGTTTGTTGCTGTTGCTGGGATATTGGTTGAGCAGGCGCCGGGAGAAGGGCAGTGCATCACCGCACCATTGAGAAACTGGCCTCCGGTACCAGCCCCGTCCACCGCCTGGATGCCCGGGTGAAGATCATCCTGGTACTTGCCTTCGTGGTGGCGGTATCCCTGTTGCCGCCGCAGCCACAGCTGGTCTTCCTGGCCCCGGCCCTGCTGGTGCTGGTGGCCCTGTCCCGGGCCCGCCTGCCCTGGGGGTTCGTGCTGGGGCGGGTGATCATGGTGCTGCCGTTCGTGTTGCTGGTGGCCGCCTTTTTACCATTCACGCGCGGGCAACAGGTATTGTGGCGGGCTCCCGGGGGGTGGCCGGTGGTTTTCCGGGAGGGCACCCTGCTGGCACTGGCGGTGTTCGTCAAGGGGGCCTTGGCGGTTCTGGCGGTGGGGTGGCTGGTTTTCACCACCCCCTTCATGCAATTGCTGCGGGCACTCCGTTCCTTGCGCCTGCCACGGGTCATTGTGGCCACCCTGAGCTTCCTGTTTCGCTATCTGGACCTGCTGGCCGACCAGTCGGCCCGGGTGCGCCGGGCCCGGCTGGCGCGTAGCCCCCGGCTTAGTGGCCGAGCCGGCTGGCGTGCCGCCGGCGGCTCGGTAGGACGGCTGTTGCAGCGGGCGCTCGATCGGGCCGAGCGGGTATACCTGGCCATGCTGTCGCGCGGTTACGATGGCGAGATTCGGGTGCTGGCCCGCATGCAGTTGCGCCCCACCGACCGGCTGGTACTGGTCGTCGGAGTGACGGTGCTGACAGGCGTGGTGCTGGGAGGATGGTGGCTGGGAGGTCGGGCTTGACGGAAAGGCAGAAAATGCTCGAGGTGTTGAGCCTGCAGGTCTCCTACCACGACGTGGAGGCGGTGCGCGGCGTGTCTTTTTCACTGCCGGAGGGGGAACGCACGGGCCTGGTGGGGCCGAACGGGGCCGGCAAGTCGACCCTGCTACTGGCCCTGGACGGGCTGGTGCCCTTCAGCGGGCAGGTGCGCATCGGTGGTCTGGAGGTAGTACGCCGCAACCTGGCTCAAGTGCGCCGGCAGGTGGGCATCGTTTTTGCCGACAGCGAGGATCAACTATTCATGCCCACCCTGCTCGAGGACGTGGCCTTCGGTCCGCTCAACCTGGGTCTGGAACGGGACCAGGCACTGGCCCGGGCCCGCGGGGCCCTGGACCGGCTGGGACTGCAAGGCATGGCCGAGCGCAGCAGTCATCACCTTTCCGACGGCGAGCGCCGGCGGGCGGCCGTGGCCACCGTGCTGGCCATGCGGCCGCGCCTGTGGCTGTTCGACGAGCCCGCCACCAACCTCGACCCCTGGGCCCGGCGAGACCTGGTCCGGGTGATCTGCCAGCTGGAGGGCACGGTACTGCTGGCTTCCCATGACCTCGATCTGGTGGTACAAACTTGTAATAGATGCCTGGTCATGGACGAGGGCCGGGTGGTGGCGGACGGACCGGTACGGCAGATCCTGGGCGATGAGAAATTGATGGAAAGCCATCGCCTGGAAGTGCCGTTGCGGTTGCGACTGTCGCCGGGAGGCAAAGCGCCGTGTCGATCACCATCGCCATCCTGACGCTGCCGCTGTTGCTGGCGACTCCGAAACCCGGGCAGACGGCTGGCGCCGTCGAGGCAGCGGCGACCGGCCAGGAAGATCTGCTGGCCCGGGGACGGGAACTGATCGAGAAGGGCCAGTGGGCCCGGGCCATAGAGGTGTTGGGCAAGCTGCGGGCGAAGGGTGATACCAGCATCCCCTTGCGGCTGGCCCTGGGTCGGGCGCAGCTGGGCCTGGAAATGTACCAGCAGGCACTCATCGAGTTCTCCGAGGTGCTCAAGCTCGAGCCCAACAACCTGGAGGCCAACCTGGGGCGGGCCGAGTCGTTGATCGGCCTGGGAGATGCCCGCAAGGCTCGGGGACCGGCCCAACTGGTGGCCACCCTGCAGCCGGAAAACCACCGGGCCTGGCTGTTGCTGGGTCAGGCCGGGTTGCATCCCCAGTTGCGAGACTACCCCGCAGCCGAGAAGGCCTTGCGCCGGGCCCGCCGACTGGCCCCCGACGACCGCGAGGCCAACCTGGGTCTGGCGCGGGCCCTGAGCTTCCAGAAAAAGGTGGAGGAAGCCATCGAGGTGTTGCGGGCCTGGCTCCAGCGTCACCCGGAAGATGTACCCGCCCGGGTGCGCCTGGCCGAGTCGCTGTACGCGGTGCGGGACCTGGAGGAAGGTGAACGCCAGGTACGGAAAGCGCTGCAACAGGAACCAGGCGACAGCGAGGCCCGCCGCGTTTTGAAAGAAATCCAGTCCCGTCGCGCCTACGACTTCTGGATCCCGGTAGTGGCCCTGGTGGCCTTTCCGGTGTTGTTTCTGTTGATACGCAGAATGCGCCGGGGCAGGGAGATCAAGGAAAAGGATGGGTAGGTGGTCGTTCAGGACCGTGCTGCTGGCCTGGCTGCTTGCCGCCGTGCCGCTTCCGGCCCGGTCCCGGCCGGCTGCTGACTGGTGCACGCGGGTAGCGGCCCGGGCAGAGCGCCTGGCCGGCGGCCGCGAATCCTCCGGCTGGCTGGTCGAGCTGCTGCGGCCGGAACGTTGCCTGTCTCACCAAGGAGCCGAGTTTACCGTGCGGGCCCACACCCGGGCGCAGCTGTCCGACAGTGGAGTGGAACTGTTGCTGGAACAGACTCTGACCCTGGAATCGGGAGATGGCCGCCGCGCCGACAGCCTGGACGCCAACCTGGCCCGGTTGCTCTCCCGGGCCGGCAAGCTGGTCGCCTGGCTGCGCCAGCAGAAGCCGGCTCGGCGGTTTGCCGAGCGCTATGGACCACTGGACGGGAAGGTACTCATGGCTGCTGGTAGCGGGCAAGTGCTGTTGACGGGAGGCAGGATGGCCCCCCTGGGAAGACGACCATACCTGTTGCTCGCCAGCGGGTCACGGGATGCGGTACGTGCCTACGCCGTAGCGGGCAGTGCCGGCCTGCCGGTGCGCCGGGAGTTGCTGCGCCTGGCCGAGGCGGTCAGCGATCACCATCCCGGGTGCCGGGTTGTCTGGGCCGAGGGGCGTGCCCTGCCCCGCCGGGCCGGAGATGAAACTGAAAGTGATGGCGGTGATGGCAACGATGGTGGGGTTGCCGCGCCTTGCCCGGGAGACGACGAGGACTGCATACCCGACCGCTGGCTGGTGCGCGGAGCCCTGGCCGGCCCTGCTTGTCCGGCGGCCATCACCGTCGAGGTGAGCGAGAGGTTGCTGGTCGGCAATTACCATGCCTGGCAGAAACAGGAACAGGCCGGCTGGCAGGGTGTTCCCAGGTGACGCCAGTGTTACGCTACGGGTTGCTGGCCGGGGTATTTGGGGCGGCGCTGTGGGGATGCGGCGGCCAGGCGGGAATTTCGGACGCCGCGGTCGTTGTTCGGAGCGGCTCGGCCGCCGCTGGTGACCAGGTGGCCTCCCGGCCAGGCGTAGTCTACAGCTGGGTCGATGACCAGGGCCGGATACGCATGGCCTCCCGGGCGCAGGATGTTCCTGCCGCCCGCCGCGGCCGGGTGGTGGTCAACGATCTGGGTAAGCCGCGTCGGGAACGGCTGGAAGCAAACCTGGCCCTGGTGGTGGATTTGCGCCGTAGCGGGCCGGACGGACCGCTCAACTATTCGCTGGTGGATTTGGCCGCTCTGAGCGGTGAACAGCGGAACGGGCAAGCAGCCTCGGGCCCTGGAGAGTTGGGGCGGCGAGCTGCTGCCGCCCTGGCCGCAGCCGCCCGGAAACTGCTGGGGGTGCGGCTGGAACGTTTCCGCCCGGTTCAGGTCGTCCTCTACATGGCGCCCTGGTGCGGCTTCTGCAAGAAGGCCGCCGCCTACCTGCGCGAGCAGGGAATCACCTTCCGGCAACGCGATATCGAGAAGGATCCCGGTGCCGCCGCGGAACTAGCCGGCAAGCTGGAGCGGGCCGGTCTACGGGGCGGGGGAATCCCGGTACTGGATATCGCCGGGCGGCTGGTGGTCGGCTTCGACCGTACCCGCATCGAGCGCCTGCTCGAGAGCGTCGATACCGGGGGGAGTCCATGAGTGCCGTCGAGACGGCCTGCACCTACGATTGCCCGGATGCCTGCGCCCTGCTGGTGGAGCGGCGGGATGGCGAGATGAACCTGCGCGGTCACCCCGACCATCCCATCACCCGGGGCTTCGTATGTCGCCGGGTGCGCAATCATCCCGGGCGCCTGCGCTCACCGCAGCGGATCACCCGTCCGCTGCAGCGCCAGGGAAGCAGTTTCCAGGAAATCGACTGGGACCGGGCCCTGGACCTGGTGGCGGCCGGCCTGGAGCGGGCGTTGCAGGAGACGCCGGCCTCGGTGGTGCTGGTGCCGGGCGGCGGCTCGCTGGGACTGCGCAAGTTGCTGGTCGATCACTTCTTCCACTCGCTGGGGCCGATCACCCGCCTGGGAGGAGGGGTGTGCGACGAGACGGGAGCAGCCGCCCAGCGCCTCGACTTCGGCGACAAGTGCGCCCACGACTACAGCGACCTGGAAAACACCGGGGCCATCGTGCTCTGGGGCAGGAACCCGGCGGTGGGAGCGGTTCACCTGGTGCCGTTCATCAAGCAGGCCCGTCGGCGTGGTTGTCCGGTGGTGCTCATCGACCTGTGGCCCAACCAATCCCGGGCTCTGGCCGATCGTTTCATACGGGTGCGGCCGGGTGCCGATGCCCAACTGGCCCAGGCAGTGCTGAAGCTGCTCGATGCCGATGGCAGGCTTTCTGCCGCCGCGGCCGCTCGCTGCCAGGGGGTGTACGAGTTGCGCACCCTGCTGGAAGCGACCAGCCTGGCCGAGCTGGTGAGCGCCTGCGGGGTCGAACTGGCCGACGTCGAATACCTGGCCGGCCTCTATGCCGGCGGGCCGGTAGCCACCCACATCGGCTGGGGGCTGCAGCGGAGAAGCAGCGGCGGACTGGCGATCCGCTGGATAGACGCCCTGTGTGCCCTGAGCGGCCAGGTGGGAACCAGCGGTGGCGGCGCCAGCTACAACCCCGGGCGCCGCCGTGGCCTGGATACCTCCCTGCTGGCCCGGCCCAGCGGCCGCGTTGTCGAGGCTTCCCGCTTCGCCGAACAGCTGGCTGCCCTGGTCGATCCGCCGGCGCACTTCGTCTACCTGTACGGGGTCAACGCCGTCAGCCAGTTCGCCGACAGCCAGGCGGTGGCAGCCGCCCTGCGGGGGGCAGGCCTGGTGGTAGTGGCCGAGGCCTTCCTCACCGACACCGCTGCCTGCGCCGACCTGGTATTGCCGGTGAGCTTGATGTTGGAAGACGAGTACGACCTGGTCGGTTCCTACGGCCACCACTGGGTGGCCCGCGCTCGCCGGGCGGTGGATCCACCCGCCGGGGTGAAAGAGGACGTGGAGATCGTGCGCCTGGTGCGCCGTCGCCTGGGACTGGCCGATGATCCCCTGCTCGAGGACGTGGCCGCCACGCTCGAGCGCATGAGTCGGCCCTGGTTCAACGGAGACGAACCTTTTACCCGCAACCCCTGTCAGCCGCCGGTACCCTTTGCCGAAAGATTCGCCACCGCCTCGGGCAAGGTGCAACTGGTGGGCGAGCGGCCGCCGGCGCCGCCACGTCCGGACCCACGCTATCCGTTGCTTCTGCTCAGTCCCAAGCGTCGTCGCTTTGCCCATTCGCAGATTCCGCCCGGGGAGATGGAACGGCCCTGGCCCTGCCTGCTCAATCCCCGTGCCCCGGGACTGGACGAGATTCCTCCCGGCAGCCGCGTGCGGCTGGTGGGAGAGCTGGGAGCCATGGAGGTGAAACTGTTGTTTCGCGAGGACCTGCCCCGCGACCTGTGCCTGGTTCCCGAGGGTGGTTGGCTGGCGCAGGACACTGCGGTGAACAAGCTCGTTGCCGCGCGCGCCACCGACCTGGGCGGCGGCACCGCCTTCTACGATCAGCAGGTCCGGTTGGAGCCCATCGATGACCAGGGTCGTTGAGCGGTAACGTTGCTCATTGCCGTCGTGCCAGCACGGCCAGCTGCCGGGCCGGCCAGTAGAGGCGCCGGCAGTGTGCTTCCGAGATCCTGAGCAGACCGGCCGGTATCAGGCTGAAGAGCAGCTTCATGGCCAGGCTGACGAGAAACAGCAGCGCCAACAACACCAGCCCCCCAGGCAACGTCAACCCGGCCACCAGGCACAGCCCCTGCACCCAGCCGCCGCGAGAGGAAGGCAGCAGGCCGGCGAGTTTTTGCCGGGCTGGTTCTGGCAGGGTGATAGACCTGTGTACGCTGAATGGTGGCATGGCTCTGCCGGTAACAGTTAGCAATCTGCATGCCAGGGAGAGGAGATGAGGAGGTCAATGATGGGAAGTGCAGCGATTTCGTCCCGGTGTGTTTGCCCCGCTACCTCCGCTGCCAGCAGGTTGCCGGTGTCATCACAGTGGCGACAGTTCACATGGTGTGACCCAGCGGCACTGGCCAGGTGTCGCCGGGGAGGGGCCAGGTCGACCTAGCGTGCGCCGGCGCGGCGTTCGGCTTCCTGCTTGACGGCACGGATGGTCACCAGGCCGGTGGCCACGTTCAGGCCGTGCTCGACGGTAGGCGAGGACTTGAGCACCTGGCGGATGAGCCAGCTCGACTCGCGCACGTCGGTGTAGAGGGTGTAGACCAGGATGGTTTGCCGGCCGTTGTCGTGCGGTACCAGATCCCAGCGCCAGGCGCCGGTCTGGATGTCGCCCTCATCGTTGGCCAGGGTGATGTCGATGCGTTTCCGGGGAAGGTGGTGATGGCGCAAACGGTACTCCAGGTTGGAACCGGGCACTTCGAGCTCGTAATCGAGCCAGGTATCATTGCCTTCGCTCTTGACTATCTCCAACTCGGCCAGGTTCTTGAATATGGAAGTGTAGTTCCGGTAATCGGTGAGTACCTGCCAGACGACGGCAGGCGGAGCTATTACCAGGCCGATTACCGTCACTTGCTGCAAGCGGCCGCTGGGGCGTGATTCCACCAGGCTGAGTTCTCCGCGCTCGAGCAGGGGTACCAGCTGTTCGAAGTTGGTGGTGCCGGCCAGCGGATCCAGTTGCACCGGCACCACCCGGGCGGCTGGCTTGGTGCCGGCGAGCAGCAGCACTCCTGCCAGCAGGAGGGCGGATGCCTGGGGGCGCGTTTTCATGGTTGCCTGGTCCGGGATGACTTGCCGGCAGACTGCTGGCGTTTTGCGGCCTGCCGGGCCTGGCGCAGCCAGGACTGCAACTTCTTGTCTCCGGGATTTTTCCGCAGTACTTCTTCGAAGTCCGCCTGGGCGGCGTCATAGCGTCCGGCCTGGAAATGGATGATGCCGCGGGCGGTGATTGTCGGGTAATGCGGATCGAGCTGGGACAGGCGTTGTACGGCCTGCAGCTTGCGGGCTGGTGAGGCGGAGCGGGAACGTTCGGCCACCCAGATGGCGTACCACTGGCGCTCGCGGGGATCGAGCAGCCAGTCGAGTGCATGACCCAGGTCGGTCAGCAGCGAGGCGAAACGCACCTTGAAGGCCAGGCGGATGAAGAAGCGCCCGGCCGGGGCGAAAGACAATCCCTGGCCCCCCGGGCGCAGCAGGCCGGCCTGCAGGGCGGTGGGCAGGAAGTCGCTGCCGGAGGCCAGTAGTTCCTGGTAAGCCTGCTGCAGTGGCCCGGAGAACTGCTGCCGGCCGGCCTGCCAGGCCTCGATGCTGGCCGCGTCGGCCTGTTTCGTGAAGCGCTCCAGCGCCCGGTCGAAACGTTCGAGCAGGTACAGCACCAGCTTGTGGAACTCTTCCCGGCCCGCTTGTTGCAGCGCCTTGTCGGCCAGGATCCGCAAGTGCTCGTAGCTTTGCTCCAGCTTTTGTCGTGGGGTCTTGCGGTCGGCGGCCAGGACGTTGAACCGGGAAAAGGCCTCGACCAGTGGACGGAGCTGTTCGTTCGGTTGGTATCCGGCCACCAGTTGCCGTTCCCGGGCCAGGATCTGCTCCACCAGCTGCGGTGGCGGGTCGCGAGGTGTAAAAGCCACGGGGACGTCCGGCGTCTGCGATGAGCAAGCCGGCAGCAGCAGAATGAGCGCGGTTGCCAGGAATGACCAGTGCATAGTGTTTCTGCCGTTCATGGAGTTCTTCCTCACGGTTTCCTGGGGGGCAGGGGAACCGGTAACGGGGTGCGCTTCTCTTCCTCCTCGAACAGGTCTTGCTCCCGCTCGGCTTGGCGCAGCAGTGCCGGGGGAACGGGCTCGCCGGGACGGGTAGCCAGCCAAAGCACTTTGCCCAGCCCGGCGGCCCGGTCGGGACGGGAGAAGTCCATGCGTTGCGATTCCCGTGCCCCCGGATCGGACAGTGACGATTCCTGGTAGTCGATCTGCAGGGGCAGTGCCTGGTAGGGAGTGTAGTCGGGAGCAGCCGTGAAGCAATCGTAGACCGGCGCAGCCTGGGCATCGAGCATTCCCAGCGGCGGCATGCCCAGGATCAGCCCGTAGGTACGGATGAGGCTGGCGAAACCATAATGGCTGGAACTGGTATGGTGGCGCCTGGCATAGGGGGATATGAACAGGGCGATGGAACGGTGCATGTCGATGTGGTCCATCCCCGACTGCGGGTCGTCCTCGGTGACGATGATCAGGGTCTCCGGCCAGAAGGGACTGTGGGTTATCTTCTCTACGATCAGGCCGGTGGCGTAGTCGTTCTCGGCCACCATCCACTCGGGGGTGGGGTAGCCCGGCTTACGGCCGTAGGTGTGGTCGTTGGGCAGGGTGATGAAAACGAAAGGGGGAAAGACGCCCTGCTCCAGTTCGGCGAAGAAGTACTCGGCCCGCTGGGAATCGGGAGTGAGGTACAGGTTCTGCGCCAGGTCGAGCATGTAGTCCATGTTGACGAATTCGGCGAAGCGGTTGTACTCGGAGGCCAGCCCGTAGGGCTCACCGTAGTTGCGGAAGGGGATGCCGGCCTGCTCGAGCCGGTGCCAGATGAACAGCCCGGCGGGGTAATCGGGCTGGGAGGTGCCCAGGGCCGGCACCCGGCTGTCATCACGGTAGCCTGCTTGCCAGACCTTCTCGGCGTAGTCGTTGAGGGTGGCCGCCACCGCGAAGTAATGTCCCTGCACGCTCACCTCCACTTCCACGTGGAAGTTGTCCAGGTTGCAGAACTCGCGGGCCAGGGCGTGCAGGTTGGGCGTGTAGTCCTCGCCGAACATGACGTAGGCCGGATCGGCCTCGGTACCTTCCAGGTCTCCGAGGTTCTGGTCATAGGTCTTGTTCTCGCGCAGGATGAACACCACGTGCTTTATCGGCGAGGGCTGGCCCAGGGACCGTGGCAAGGGAAAGGCCCGGTTCAGGCAGCGTTCGGGGAAGAATCCCAGGGCGAACTGGTTGTTGGCGCGCACGGTGGCACTGAGTTGCGCGAGTTCGCTTGTGGTGGGTACGGCGAAGGCCGACAGGGTGCCGTGCATGAGCGTCTCGTTGTTGACGGGCTCGGTGATGGGCCCCGAGCCGGTACCCTTGCCGTTGACCACGAACAGGTGTTCGCCGTCGGTCGCGGGTACCACGGCGGTGGGATACCAGCCGGTGGGAATGGAGCCCAGGCGGCGGCCGTCGTTGAGGTCGAGAACCTCGAGGCTGTTTTTCTGGGCACAGGCCACGTACAACCAGTTGCGCTGCTCATCACGGGCCAGGGCCACCGGGCTCAGTCCCACAGCTTCTCCCTCCGCCCGCAGCGACCAGGAAGCCAGCAGGCTGTCGCTGGCGGTATCGATGACGTCCACGCGGTCGGCATCGGAGCAGGCCACCAGGAGGCGCCCGTCAGGCAACAACAGCAGGTCCTCGGGGTTCTTGCCCACTTCTATCTTGGCGAGCGGCGAGCCGTCTTCGGGGTTCACCACCGCCACCTGGCCGGGGTCGTAGAGGGTGGTGCGGCCCCACAACGACACATACAGTTTGCTGCCATCCGCAGACATCTGCAGGTCGTAGGGCAGCAGGCCCACCCGTATGCGGAATCGTCGCTGGCCGCTGCTGATTTCCAGCGCCTCGAGTTCACCGGCGGTCTGGGCGGCCACGTAGAGCAGGCCGCGGCTCTCGTCCAGCCACAGCCCGGCCGGGAAACCCTCCACCGGCCACTGCTGGGTGCGGGTCAGAGTGCCGTCGCCGGCCACCGAAAATACCTCGACCACGTCGTTTTCGGCCCCGGCCACGTACAGGATGCGGCCGTCCGCACTGCTGGCCAGGCCGTAGAACAGCGCCTGGGGACGAGGGTAGCGCAATGTCTGCAACAGGGCGGGAACAAGCGGCTCGGCCACGTCGAATACCATCAGGCTCTGTGATTTCCGGGAGTCGCTGCCATAGCCGTTGTTGGTCACCACCAGGTAACGGCCGCCGGGCAGCAGCAGGGCGTTGGTGGGCAGGGAGCCCAGGTCGCGCTGGCTCCCCAGGGGGCTGATACGCCGGCCGCCGGGGATGATCCAGCCGCCGTTGCCGTCCGGGCCGGCGGCCAGGCGGGCACGCTGGGCGGGTTCGATGTCGCAACCTGCCAGGGTGGTGAAGGACCACTCATGGCGGCCGGCCAGGCTCCGGCCGTCGAGATCCTCGATGTCTCCGGCCAGGGTCGCCTGGTAGTTGCGGCCCGCCAGCAGCATGGTGACGGGTTGAAACAGTAGTTTCCGGGAATCGGGAGAGAGGGTGAGCAGGCCCGGCACGGGCTCGCCCTCGAGGCTCAGGACCAGCGGTTGCTCCGTTCCGGAGAGGCGAACCGGGCGGTCGAAGGTGACCTCGATGAGGTCGTCCAGGGGGATGCCGCGGCTGCCGTCGCGGGGATAGACCTCCACTACCTGCGGGCCTCCGGTTGGACAGCCGGCCAGTACCAGCAACAGCAGCAGTGACCACGGGCGCCTGGCCATGAATGTGCCTCCTGTCAGCCTGGGCCATTGATTCAACCACAGCCCTGGCGGCGGTACAAGTACTTGATTGCGGGAAAAAAATTTCGTATGCAATCGCCCGGGAATGATCCTGGCGTCCGGTTGGTTTCGCTCCTGCCGGACATCGAGCCGGGCGGGCAACGGCCCGGCAGGGGAGAGAGGGACATGATAGAAGTCGAAAAGGTATCCAAGGACTACGGTCGGGTGCGGGCCCTGCAACAGGTGAGCTTCCGCATCCAGCGCGGGGAGATCGTCGGCCTGCTGGGGCCCAACGGCGCCGGCAAGACCACCCTGCTGAAGATCCTCACCGGCTACTTCGAGCCCAGCGAGGGCGAGGTGCGCATCGCCGGCGTGGACGTCGTCGACGACCCGGTCTCGGCCCGGGTCCACATCGGCTACCTGCCCGAGAATGCGCCGCTCTACCCGGAGATGCTGGTGCAGGAGAGCCTGCTCATGGCCGCCGAGCTGCGCGCGGTTCCGGAGCAGCGGCGCCAGCAACTGCTGGAACGGGCCGTGCGGGCTTCCGGGTTGCAGCAGGTGCTTACCCGCCCCATCGGCAAGCTTTCCAAGGGTTATCACCAGCGGGTGGGACTGGCCCAGGCCATCCTGCACCAACCGGAGATTCTCATTCTCGACGAGCCCACCAATGGCCTCGACCCCGATCAGATCATCGAGGTGCGTCACCTCATCAAGGAACTGGCCCGCAATTCCACCGTCATCCTGTCCACCCACATCCTTTCCGAGGTGGAGCAGACCTGCGAGCGGGTACTGGTGCTCATGAACGGTCAGCTCCGTGCCGATGCCCGCCTGGACGAACTGACCGCCACCAATCGCTACCGGCTGGTCCTGGCTGGCTCCGGAGACGGTCTGGAGGGCGAGATCAAGTCTCTGGAGGGAGTGCGCGAGGTACAACGACAGGACACCGAGGAGCAGCGGATCTACTATGTCGAGGGTGCCGCGGACGTGGACCTGGGCAAGCTGCTGTTCGAGAAGGCCAAGGCCGCCGACTGGCCGCTGCGGGAACTACATCGCAGCACCCGGACGCTGGAATCCGTCTACCGTGAGCTTTCCGCCGGACGGGAGGTGCAGCTATGAACCGTACCATGGCCATCGCCCGCAAGGAATGGCGCGCGGCGTTTCTGTCGCCGGTGGCGCTGATCTTCCTGGGCATATTCCTGCTGGCCTCGTTGTTCGTGTTTTTCTACGTCAAGGGTTTCTTTGCCCGTAACATCGCCGATGCCCGGCCGTTTTTCGAGTTCATGCCGGTGCTGCTGGTGTTGCTGGCCTCGGCCTTCACCATGCGCCTGTGGAGCGAGGAGGCCCGGGCCGGCACACTGGAGGTGCTGCTTACCCTGCCGGTGCGCGTGCGTGACCTGGTGCTGGGCAAGTTCCTGGCCGGTCTGGGGCTGGTGGCGGTGGCCCTGGTGTTGACCCTGCCGGTACCCATTACCGTGTCCCTGCTGGGTAATCTGGATTGGGGGCCGGTGCTGGGGGGTTACCTGGGGCTGCTGTTGCTGGCCAGTTCCTATTTGGCCATCGGCCTGTTCCTGTCCTCGCTGACCAACAACCAGCTGGTGGCCTTGTTGCTGAGCGTGGTGGTATGCGGCCTGCTGGTGCTGCTGGGATATCTGCCGCAGGTGGTGCCCATGGGAATCGCCATGGATGAGCTGTTTCGCGGCCTGGGTACCGGCAGCCGCTTCGAGAGCATGCTGCGCGGAGTGCTCGACCTGCGCGATCTGGTCTACTATGCCTCGCTGGCAGGCCTGTTCCTGGTGCTCAACATGCTCTCGCTGGAGGCACGGCGTTTCGGTCGCAGCCAGCGCTCGCTCAGGCGTCGGCGCGGGATGATCCTGGGAGTGGTGCTGCTCGGGGGCAACCTGCTGGTGTTCAACATCGGCCTGGCCGGAGCCAGCATGCTGCGCCTGGACATGACCGAGTGGGGCGAGTACTCCATCTCCGAGGTAACCCGCAACCTGCTGCGTTCGGCCCGCGATCCGCTGCTGGTGCGCGGTTACTTTTCCGACAAGACCCACCCCCTGCTCGATCCGCTGGTGCCGCGCATCAAGGACTTCCTGCGCGAGCTGGGTGCTGTGGGCGGGCCCAACGTCACCGTGGAATTCGTCGATCCCACCAAGGACGAGGATGTCGAGCGCGAGGCCCAGTCCAAGTACAACATCAAGTCGGTTCCCTTCCGCTTCGCTTCCCGCTTCGAAGACTCGGTGGTCAATGCCTACTTCCACATCCTGGTCAGGTACGGTGATCGTTTCGAGGTGCTCAACTTCGGCGATCTCATCGACGTGGAGGTACAGGGGACCGACGTCAAGGTGCGCCTGCGCAACCTCGAGTACGACGTGGCCCGGGCCATCCAGAAGGTGCTGCAGGGCTTCAAGAGCCTGGAGGCGGTGTGTGCCCAGCTGCCCGACAAGGCCGAGCTGAAGGTGTTCGCCTCCAGCGCTGCCCTGCCCGAGGAACTCAAGGAAGTGCCCGAGCGCATTCGCAAGGTGGCCGCAGAGATTGCCAAGCGCTGCGGGGAGCGCTTCGGCTACCAGATAATCGATCCCGATCAGCCCGGCAGCGGCACCACCCGCGAACAGCTCTACCAGACCTACGGCATCAAGCCCATGGCGCTGTCGCTGTTCGATAACCGTACTTTCTACCTGAGCTTGGTGTTGCAGGTGGGGGATCGGGCTGAAGTGCTCAACATCCCCCGCAAGCTCACCGAGGCGGAGATCCGCCGCGAGCTGGAAGCTTCCCTGCAGCGGCGCGCCCCGGGATTCCTGAAGACGGTGGGATTCTTCGCCAGCGAAACGCCGCGGCGGCCGCAGTACCCGGGCATGCCCCCACCACGCGGGCCCACTTTCGAGATGGTCAAGCGCCAGTTGCGTGATACCTACGAGGTGGAGGCGGTCGATCTGAAGTCGGGGCGGGTGCCCGGTTACGTGGACGTGTTGCTGGTAGTGGGGCCGCGGCAGCTGGGCGAGAACGAGCGCTATGCCATCGACCAGTTCCTGATGCGCGGTGGAGCGGTCATCATCGCCGCCGGCGAGTATGCCTTCGAGCCTTCCATGACCGGGGAGTTGAACGTGAACCTGCAAAAGACCGGCCTGGAGGAACTGCTCAAGCATTACGGGGTGGAATTGGAGCAGGCAGTGGTGCTGGATCAGCAGGCTGCCGCCTTTCCCATCCCGGTGGTGCGTCAGCTGGGAGGCCTGCGCGTCCGCGAGATCCGCAAGGTGCACTACCCGCCGTTTCTGCTGTTGCAGGGTGAGGGGTTGAGTCGCGACAACCCGGCCACGGCAGCAGTGCCCCAGCTGGTGTTGCACTGGGCCTCGCCGGTCAAGTGCGAAAAGGAAGCCGCGGCCGCCGGGAAAGAAGGCCAGGAATCCGCCGACCAGACCCAGTGCCGTACCCTGTTGTGGTCGTCCCCGCATGCCTGGAAGGTGCCCTATTTCACGGCCCAGCCCGACTTCCAGCGCTTCCCCGAGCTGGGCTTCAAGAAGCCCGAGAAGACCGAGCGCTTGCCCCTGGCCGTTAGCGTGGTGGGCAAGTTGACCAGCTACTACCGGGACAAGCAGCCGCCGGTGTTTACCGGGCAATCCCCGGGCAAGGGAAAGGACAAGGACCAGGGAGGTACCCGGGGATCGGTGATCGAGCGGGCCGAGGCCCCCTCCCGGCTGGTAGTAGTGGGCTCGGCCAACTTCCTGCAGGACCTGGTGTTGCAGCTGACCAGCCAGGTCTCCGAGGCCCATCTGTCCGACCTGCAGTTCGTCAACAACCTGGTCGACTGGTCGGTGGAGGACGCCGCGCTGCTGAAGATCCGCACCCGTGAACAGTACGCCCGCACCTTGGCCCAGTTGAGCACCGGGGAGAAAATTGGCTGGGAAGTGGGCAATTTCCTCTTTGCGGTGCTGGCGGTGGTGTTGCTGGGGTTGGTGACGCTGGGACGGCGTGCCGCGGCCGTGCCCGTCATCGCCACCAACGACGACGAGCAGGCAAGGAGCAAGTCATGAAACGGACCAACCTGCTGCTGGGAGTGCTGCTGGTAGGACAGTTGACCTTCTTCGGCCTGGTCTATGCCTTCTGCGGCAGTCCTTCCGGAACCCAGGCCGCGCGCCAGCTGCTGCTGGCCGGGGTGAAGCGCGAGGCGGTGCAGAAGATAACCATCGCCGACAACGACGGGAAAAAAGTGATCCTGGCCCACCGGGGTGACAAGTGGGTGTTGCCGGAACGGGCCGACCATCCCGCCGATACCAAGAAAGTCGACCGGGTGTTGGGCCAGTTGCTGGGACTGGAGTCGGTATATCTGGTCTCCCGCTCGCCGGCACACCATAACGAGTTCGAGGTGGCCGCCCACAAGTTCCGGCGCCGGGTCACCCTGGAGGGCAAGGAAGGATTGCAGAAACAGATCTTCGTGGGCAAGTCGGGTTCCAGCGGCTTTACCAACGTGCGCCTGGCCAGTGGCCCGGAGGTATACGCGGTGGAGGATCTCAAGTACTGGGAACTGGGCACGCGTGTTGCCGACTGGGCGCAGAAGAAAGTGGTGGACGAGGACAGCAAGCGGGTGGCTCGCCTGGACATCGCCAAGGGCGGCCAGCACTACCTGCTGGAACGCACCACCCTGGCCGGTTGGCAGCTGGCCGGCCAGCCCGTCAAGAAGTCCGAGGGTGACGTCCTGGCCAGCAAGGCCGTGCAGCTCGACATGAGTGATATTCTCGGCCTGCGTGACGACGCCGAGGTCAAGAAGAAGCTGGCCGCCGGCAAGGACGAGATCACCATCACCGTCTCCCTGGCGGCCGATCCCCTACCGGCCAAACCGCAGGAGCAGTCGGCGCCTCCTGGCGGTGGCGGGCAATCGCAGGAGCAGGCTGCAGACAAGCAGCAGCCGGCCGCACCCACCATCAACCAGACCATAGTGTTGCACCTGTGGAAGCACCCGGAAAAGAACAATGTCCTTTACCTGGTGCGTGACGACTCCCAGTATGCCTACCAGGTGGACAAGTGGCGGGTCAGCAAGTTCCTCGACTTCGACCCGGACAAGGTTCTGGAGAAGAACGAAACCAAGCCCGCCAAGTGATCGTCAGGCTTGCAGCCAGCCTTCCAGGCGCCGGGTGACCTGCTCGGCGGTGAAGCCGAATTTCTCGGCCAGTACCCCGGCCGGGGCCGAGGCGCCGAAGCGCTCCATGCCCATGACCAGGCCCTGAGACCCGCAGAAGCGCCACCAGCCCGGATCCCGGCTTGCTTCCAGCACCGCCGTTTTCCAGCCGGGAGGGACGATTGCGGCCCGTTGCGCCTCGTCGAGCTCCAAAAACAGCTCCACCGAGGGCATGGACACCGCGCGGATGCCCAGGGCACTTGCCGCCGCGGCGGCCAGATGGGCCTCCGAACCGCTGGCGATGACCAGTGCCTGTTGGCCGGCTCGTTCCCGCACCAGGACGTAGGCTCCCTGCAACATCAGTCCCGGCTGAAAATCTGCCGGCCGTTCCAGGTAGGGCAGCTTCTGGCGACTGAGTATCAACGCCGTGGGGCCGGTGCGGCGTTGTAGCGCCACCGTCCAGGCGGCGGCGGTCTCGGCGGCGTCGGCGGGGCGATAGACCACCAGTCCGGGAATGGCCCGCAGCCCGGCCAGTTGCTCGATGGGCTGGTGGGTGGGGCCGTCCTCGCCGACGAAGATGCTGTCGTGGGTGAACACGTAGATGACTCCCAGTTCCATGAGGGCCGCCAGGCGGATGGCCGGCTTCAGGTAGTCGGAAAACACCAGGAAGGTGCCCCCGTAGGGGATCAACCCGCCGCTGAGGGCCATGCCGTTCATGATGGCGCCCATGCCGTGTTCGCGTACCCCGAAGTGCAGGTTGCGCCCGGAAAAGTCACCAGCGGTGACGGAGCTGCTGCCCTTTATCTCGGTCTTGTTGGATGGTGCCAGGTCGGCCGAGCCACCCACCAGGCCGGGCAGCAACTCGGCCGCTCGTTGCAGCACCTGGCCCGACAGGGCCCGGGTGGCTCCCGCCTCGGTGCCGGCCGCCGGCAACAGGGCGTCGAGCAGCTCCGCTGGCAACTCCGGGCCCAGCAGCCGCCGGTAGAGGGAGGCCCGGTCGGGGTGTCGTTCCTGCCAGGCGGCCAGGTCTTGTTCCCATTTCTGCCTCCCCTCTTGCCAGCCGGGCCGCAAGCCGGAGAAAAACTCCTGCACCTGCTCGGGGACATGGAATTCAGCCTCCTCGGGAAAACCCAGGCTGCGCTTCAACGCTTGCAGTTCCTCGGCCCCCAGCGGCGCTCCGTGGGCGCTCGCCGAGTCCTGCTTGCCGGGGCTCTTGTAGGCGATGTGGGTACGGGCGCAGATCAGCGAGGGCCGCCGACGCTCGGCCAGGGCCCGTTCCAGGGCGGCGACTATGGCGTCGTGATCATGGCCGTCGATGTGTTGCACCTGCCAGCCGTAGGCGGCGAAGCGGGCGCCCGCGTCCTCGCTGAAGGCCAGCGTGGTCGGTCCCTCGATGGAGATATGATTGTCATCGTAGATTACCACCAAGTTGCCCAGCTGCAGGTGCCCGGCCAGGGAGGCGGCTTCGCTGGTTATTCCCTCCATCATGTCTCCATCCGAGGCGATGGCGAAGACGCGGAAGTCGACCGGGTTGAAATCGCCGCCGCCCAGTCGCGCTGCCAGCAGCTTCTGGGCCAGGGCCAGGCCCACGGCGTTGCCCACTCCCTGGCCCAGCGGGCCGGTGGTCGTCTCCACTCCCGGCAGGCACCAGCGTTCGGGATGCCCGGGGGTGGGACTGTCCCACTGGCGGAAGTTGCCGAGGTCCTCGCGCGATAGCGGGTAGCCGCACAGGTACAACAGCGAGTAGAGCAGGGCCGAGCCGTGCCCGGCCGAGAGGATGAAGCGATCACGACCCGGCCAGTCGGGACGAGCCGGATCATGGCGTAGAAAACGGCTGTAGAGCACCGCTGCACAATCGGCCATGCCCATGGGCATGCCCGGGTGGCCGCTGTTGGCCCGTTGCACCATATCGGCGCTGAGCAGTCGGACAGTATCGGCCACCTGGGCCAGGACGTCGTTGCCTGAGTGCTCGTTGTCCTTCATGGTTCTCCTCCTTGACGGTCACCGCTGGTGGCCAGCAGTTGCTGGAACGCCTGCTGGAGCCTCTGGACGGACAGTTCCCCGGCGTCCAGCCGACTGCTTACCCGCCCGCCCTCGTCCAGCAGGAACAGTACCGGCGCCTTGTCCACTCCCAGCAGGCTCTCGGCCCGCATGAACAGGTCCACACCCAGGGGGGCACGGGGCCAGAACTCGATACGGATTTTCTCCAGTTCGGCCTGGAACTCCCTGGTTTGCTTCACCGCGGTGAACAACTCCAGGGTGTCGACCGCCGCGCATACCACCTGCCGACCCTGCTTCCCGGCCTGCTGGCAGGATCGCCGCAGGGCCTGCAACAGGATATAGCAGGGTTCCGAGAAGGTGGTGAAGAACAACACCGCCGCCGGCCGTCCCCTCCAGCGCCGGCTGTTCAGATCCGGGCCCAGGAAGCCGGGCAGGTGCAGGAGGGGAAAGGGTTGGCCGCTAACGACTCGTCTCCGGGTCCGGTGGGCCCGCAGGCGGGTGAGTAGAAACCCCTTGAAGGTATCGCCCGACAGCAGCAACCAGCCGGGGTCGGCACCGCCGACCAGGGCCAGGGTTTCCAGCAGGTTGTCTCGCCGCACTTCGACCATTACCTTGCCGGCATCGTTGCCGTGCAGCAGTCGTTCTACCTCTTCCTCGTTGCCTACCTCCTCCCCGGCCACGGCGCGGATGACGTCTCCGGCATGGAAGCCGGCCCGGGCGGCGGCGCCGTCGGGGCGTACCAGCACCACCCGTACCTCCCGGGTGGGCATGTCGATGATGGTGCCCTTGGCTCCGGGTGCACGGGCCAGCTTGGTACCGGCCGGGACGATCTTGATGCCGGTGTGGCGTAGCGGCTGGGGCTCGCGCTCGCGACTGCAAGCGCTCAACAACAGCGCGACCAACAAGGGCCACCAGGCCTGGCAGGGCGGTCTCATGCCACTGGCTTATCACGAGCCGGTCTCGCGTGAAAGGACCTGCTCATCGAGGCCGGAACTCCCGGGGAGCGCGGGTGCGATAGCGCTGATCGACGAGAGGCACCAGTTCCTGGAAGAACTCGTCCTCGTAACGGCGCGGGGGCTTGTCGCGGCCCATCTGGTTGGCGAAGAAGGTGCCCGAGTTGCAGTCGTCGGTGCAGCGGCCGTCGGGGAAGACGATAATGAACTTCTGCAGCGTTCCCTCGTTCATCCAGGGCTCGGCGAAGATGGCTGCAGCGGTGAGATCCTCCACGCTCATGCCGATGCCGTGCAGCAGGTAGAACACCGGGTAGCGCTTTTCCGGGTGCTCGTCGTAGCCGGGCGGCAGGTAGACGAAGTAACGCCGGTCCATGTCGAGGATATCCGAGTGGTAGTGCTCCTCGATTACCTGCGCCGGGTCGTAGGGATCGAGCTTCTCGAAGTCGCCGTCGGGCCAGCGCTGGGATATGAAGGCCATCATGGTGAAGAAGCGGTAGAGCGCCTGGGAACCGTTACCGATGTGGCCACCGTCGCCGGCGTCGATCTCCTGCTGGGTGGCGTCGGGATCGCCATAGATGATCATCAGGTCCCGGCCGATGTGGTCCCAGTCGATGTGGTGGATATCGTAGGGCCCGTCCCAGTCGGGAGCGAGGATGGAGCTATAGCGATGGCGCAGGTCCACCTCCCGGCCCCGGGCCATGAGCTTGCCGGCGAAGGCCTCGCAGGAGTAACGGAAGCCCAGGTGGTCGCGGATGCCCACGTCGATGTAGAAATCCAGCCGGTCGAGTTCGCCGAGGCTCAGGTTCTGCACCAGCTGCGAAGGGTCGAACATGGCCGCGGTGCGCAGTACCTGCGGGTTGTAGTCGAACAGTCCGTTGCCCTCGCCCCAGTCGTAGGGAGAATCTGCGGTGCCGGCCACCCCGTCCAGTCCGTAATCCAGGTAAGGCTCCCCCTCGTCGTAGAGATGATTGTTCTCGGTACCCAGGGGGTTGCCCAGGGGGTCGTAGTCGTCGCCGTTGGGATCGGGGTTATCCTGGGGGTGGTAGCCTGGTTCCTCGCTGCTCGGCAGGCCGTCTTCCCCGAAGTCATCGTAACGCTCGCTGAGATTGAAGACCACTGGTTCACCGGAGTCCCGCCGCCCGTTGTCGTTGAGGTCCACGGCGTAGGTGATCTCTACCGGGAAGTGGGGCTCGACGTTCGGGTCGAACACGCCCTGCACGGCGCTATCGGCCTCGCAGAAGGTGATCACCGGGAGGCTGCCATCGGGGTTGAACTGCCAGTCGTAGTAGCCACTCAGACGCACCGGATTTTGGCACTGTTCCTGGCGGGAGAGTTGCAGGTAGGAGGCGTCCAGGCCGGCAGGCAGGTAGTGGTGGTCGGGGTTGAAGGAGGCCAGGTTGCCGTAAGCGATGAACATATCCTGGAAGGTCTCCAGCATTGATTCACGATCGAAGCCACCACCCATGGGCCCGCCGCAGTCCATGTGCTCGTAGTCCTGCTCCTGGCCGGGAGCGGGGCACATGTTGCCCGGTACCGGAGGTACGCAGAAGCCACCCAGCATGCCGTCTTTGAACCAGTGGATGAGCATGCCCAGGTCGAGCGCCCCGCCGGAAGGTGCCAGGATGTCGAACAGTTGGTGGTAGCGCAGTCCCAGCTGGGCGGCGCTCATGGCTCCCATGGAAGCGCCGCCGATGGCCCTGAAGGTATAGAGCCGGGGACCGGAAGCGTAGGGAGTGGCCGCCTCGTTGCCGCAGGCGACCAGCAGCGCCAGGCAGCAGATCAGCAATCCATTGGTCAGGTGTCTCATGGTTGACTCCCTAGAACCAGGCCCGCAGCGACAAGGCCAACTGGTGGGAGATGGTGCGGTAACTGCCGTTGGCCCGTCCCTCGGGGTTGAGGCTGTCGCCGGAACCGACGTCGTTTGCCTTGCTGTCGCTCCAGAAGGCCACCAGGTAACCGAGGTCCACTCCCCAGAAACTGCCCCGGTAGCCGGCGCCGAGCGAGATCAAGTTGCGCAAACCGTCGGGCAGGGAAGGGTCGTAGGTTTCCGCCGGCACTGGGCTGGTGACCACGCCCCAACCGGCGCGCAGGGTCAACTGCTCGAGCAGGTCGTACTCGGCACCCAGGGCGAACTGGAAAGAAGTGTGCCAGTTCTTTTCGATGGGTTCGGGATTCAACGACTCGGTGCAGGAACCCTCCACCGCGCAGTCGAAGCTGATGGTGAGTTCGTCGTAGCTGGAAAAGAAGGCTGCCAGTATATCTGCGGCCAGGCGCAGGCGTGGCACCAGCAGCAGGGCCACTCCGGCGTTGATGGTCATGGGCATGTCGATGGTGACCCGGCCGGTGGTCTTCTCGGGCACCGTCATTCCCAGCAGATCGGCAGCCGCCCGGGCGGTGGCGTCCATGGTGAAGCTGGCCGTACCGCTGAAGGGCAACGACACGCCAGAACGCAGGCTGGCCCCCAGCGCCAGCAACCCGGGCAACTCGGCGTAGAGAGCCAGGTTCCAGCCGTGGCCGGTGGCCGAGCCGGTGAGCCGCAGCTCCCCTTCGGGGGATTGCAGTTCTCCCAGGCTCAGGGCCTCGGCCACCCGCAGGTCGATCTTGCGCCCCAGCCGGGCGGTGCCGTAGACGAAGTCGTAGCCGGCCGCCAGCGACAGCCGCAACACCTGGCCCAGTCCCAGCCAGTGGGCCAGGTCGATCGCCAGCACCGGCTGGGAGTAGAAGGTCTGGATCTCGGTCTCGGTGGCGATGAAGCGCCCGTCCCAATCGCCCGGCCAGTAGGTGCCCAGGCCGAAGGGGTTGTTGAGCCCGAAACCCAGGGCCAGGCCCAGTTCTTCGAGGCGCCAGCTGGCGTACAGGTGAATGGGGGTAAACAGCTTCTGCTTGGCGGCGGCCGGGTTCTCACCGTCGTTGACCGGCACCTGCAGGTAGTGGCCGTCGCGATAGGTGGTGTAGCTGCGGGGTTGTTCCGGCGTGCCGGCCGGTTGGTATTCGATGGATGGGAGTATCAGGGTGGTACCGGCCTCGATCTGGATGCCCGGCAACTCGGTGATGGCGGCCGGGTTGAAGTACAGGCAGCTGGGGTCGTTGGCCAGGGCCGAGCGGGCGTTGGCCATGCCGGTGGAGACGGCGCCGTGCTCGTAGATGAGGAAGCCGCCGGCACGGACCGGAGCCGTGGCCAGCAACAGCACGGCCAGCAACAATGGATGGCGTGTAGTGGTCATGAGCACTAGTGTGCCAGCGTCAGTAAGTTCCTGTAAAGAGCGACCAATATTTTTTCGCTAGCGGTTCTGAAAGGACGGGGGGACTGACCGGGGGATAATCAGCCAGGGAATTTGTCTCCAGGGCTGCTCAGTGCCTTCTTGATTTCCGTTCTTCGCTGGCGGGCATCGCGAAAGTCGATCCTCAAGGTGACGATGGTGTCGTATATCTCCAGGGCCCGGTGCAACGAGTCGGGGTCGCCGGCCTGTTCCAGGATGCGAGCCTGGCGGTAGAATAGCTCCAGATTGTCGGGCGTGGGTTCGAGCCCGGCGGTGGCCCGTTCTGCCGCCTTCCTGGCCAGATCTTTTTCCCCCAGCTGCCATAGTGAACTCGCAAGCAGGCTGGAGGCGTCGCGGAAGCGGGGATGGTCTGCCGGTACCTGCTGCAGGTGCGCGGCGGCTTTCATGGTCTGGCCCAGTTCTATCAGCGCCAACGCCGCCTCCAGGTGCAGGCCGGCCTGCTCGGCCGCCTGTGCCGCCAGGGCCAGGTCACCGGCCAGTCGCGCCTGCTCGTGGGCGGCGGCCGGATCTCCGCCTTGCAGGTAGGCCCGGGCCGCTTCCAGGTGGCGTCCGTCTTCGGCCAGCAGGCGGGCCGCCTCGGCCGGGTCGTGTTCCCGGTACAGGCGGATGGCCTGGTCACGATGGCCGGCCTGGAGATAGGCAGCGGCGGCCTCGATGGTCTTGCCGGCCTGTTCGAGCAGTCCGGCCCGCTCGGCCGGGTCGCCACGGCTGCGGGTGGCCTGCTCGGCAAGGCGCAACCAGTCATCTTTGCGCTCCAGTTCCCGGTAGAGTTCGGCCGCCCGGGTCTGCTCGCCGCATTTTTCCAGCAGGCGGGCCGCCTGCAGCTTGTCGCCGGCGGCCAGGAAGGCGGTGGCGGCCAGTTGGTTACGGCCGGCCGCCTGGTAGAGTCGCCCGGCCTCGGCATGCCGGCCCTCCTTTTCGCAACGAGCCGCGCCGCGCTCGAACAGTACCGACTCCTCCTCGGTGACCTCGCTTCCCGACCAGGCGCTGAGCTTGAGCAAGGCCTGTACGGCTTCCTCCTCGTCTCCGGCGGAGAAGAATGCCTCGGCCGCACGACGCCACATTCCCGCCTCCCGGTAGCATTCACCCGCCCGGACCTTCTGGTCCAGCTTGTCGAAGAGCCTGGCCGCGGCCAGTGGCTCCTGGCGCTGCAGGTGGAGCTCGGCGGCCTGCTCGAGACGGTCGGCCCGCTCGGCGACGGCTGCTGCCTCGGCCAGGTCGCCGGCCTCGCTCAGGTGCTCGATGGCCTTGTCGATCTTGCCCAGTTGCTCGGCCAGTTCTGCCGCTGCGTGCAGCTTTCCCTGGCGCAGGTAGAGGTCATAGGCCCGTTGGGGCCGTTCGGCCCGGCGCCAGGCCTCGGCGGCCAGACCCAGCTCGCCGTTCTTTTCGTACTGGCGCGCGGCCCGCGCCGCCAGCCGTGAGCCGGAGCGCTTCGGCAGCAGGAGCCGCCACAGCGCCCGCAGCAGCAGGAAAAGCAGCAGCAACAGCAACGCGGCGGCTACCCAGTCCAGGTGATAATTGAGCCAGTAGGGCCTGAGCGGACGAAACCACTCCGCGCGCAGCAGGCGCCGGTACCAGTCCATGTGATGTACGAATTCCAGGGGATCCCAACCGGCCAGCAAGATGGGGCAGCGTGCGGGAAGCGTGTTCATCTACCGGGCTCCGGCGCTCTGTCGCATTTCCACGACCTCGCTTTGTTCACCAGCCGTTGCGGTGTACGAACTCCTCGATGGCCCGGCGCTTGGGGGCGGTGCTCTCCTTGGCCGGGTAGCCCAGGGGAATTATCTCGTATACCTTGACGTCCCCGGGCAACCCCAGTACCCGGCCGGCCTGCTCGTGATCCAGCAGGCCCAGGTGCAGGGTGCCCAATCCCTCGGCCCAGGCGGCCAGGCACAGGTTCTGGCAGGCGATGCCCAGATCGAACATCACCCAGTCGCCGTGGACGGTCGCTTGTTCTCCCTTGTAGAAGCCGGAGAGTCCCTGGCGGCCGCACATCACCAGCAACAAAGGTGCCTGCAGCAGCGATTTGCGCCCGGGGTTGGATTGGGGCACGCATTGCTGCAACCGCTCCTTCATCTCCGGCTCGTCGACGACTATCACTTCCCAGGGTTGCAGGTTCACCCAGGAAGGCGCCCATTGAATTGCGGCCAGCACGCGATCCAGCTTCTCTTTCTCCACCGGGCGCGAATGGTACTTTCTCATGCTGCGCCGGTTGAGAATGCATTCGTGAACGTCCATGCTCAATTACCTCCCGTCGAGCTGTCATCCCCCGGGCGGGGGACGAATATCTCGTAGTCATTGTCGGCAAAGCGGGCGCTGCCGTCGGCGGCCACCTCGCTGACGCCACCCAGCAACAACACCATTCCGTTGTCCATCAAGGTGGCACTGTGGCCGGAACGGGGATTGACCAGCGGAACCTCCAGGCGACCGCGGGGAAAGTCGAGCAGCAGCGCCTTGGGACTGGCCGCCAGCGGTAACCCGGTGTTGGTGAATCCACCGACCACCAAAACCCGCCCGTCGGCAAGAACGGTAGCAGTGTGGCGCCAGCGTGGCACTTCGACCCCGGTCGGCGAGATCGTACCGCTATCGGGATCGAACAGCTCGCAACTGGGTTCGATGGTCTGGGGCGACGAACGACCTCCGCAGATCAGCACCTGGATACGCCCGTCGAAATGAATGGCCACGGCGCTGTGATCGGCCCGCGGATGCGCCAGGTGCTTGCTGGTTACCTGGATTCCGCTGTCATCGAAGCTGACCACGTCGATGGTGTCGCTGGCCTGCCAGCCATCGGCCGGTCCGAAGCTGCTCCAGCCTCCCACCAGAACCACGGCCGGTTGCGGTTTGTCGAGACTCAAGGCCACCGCCCCGGCCCGGGCCTGGCCCAGAACATTAGGCCAGCGGCTGAACGAGCCTCCGCTGTAGACTTCCAGGTCGGCGCTCAATTCCCCGCTGACGTTATCGATGCCGCCGGCCACTACCACACCCACTCCGGGCAAGAGGGCTGCTGCGGTACGATGACAGGGCCGCTGCATGGGGCTGGTCCATCCCAGGGCGTTGTCGTTTACCTGGTAGACTTCCTGGGGCCATTCCTGGTCGGGAGGTTCACCACCGGTCAACAGCACGAAGCGGCCGTCTTCGAGCAGTACTGCATCGTGCCAGGCCCGGGCGGCGTGCAGGCACCACAGGCCGTGTTCGCAGTCGGCCGAGGGGGTGGAGTTGAGCAAAGCACCTGCATAGGGCCAGAACATGTCCAGGGAGCGCAGTGCCGGTGCCGCCAGGGGAGCGGAGAAGTCGCCGGGACCCGGGCCACTGGCTCCCCCGCTGATCAGTACCTGGCCGTTGTCCAGGCGGGTGGCGCTGTGGAAGATGCGCCGGTGGGTCATGGAGGTGCGAAAACGCGCCGACCATTCGGGATCGGTCAACCCCAGGCCCGCCGGCGGCGGTGAGAACTGGCCGGCTATTCCCATGAACACGAACAGGCTGGTTGTACCGCTGCTGGCCGAAAACGGTTCTGACATTCCCCAGGAGACGACCTCTCCCACGTTGCCGATGGCCTCCACCCGTACCTGCCGGTCGAGACCCACCGGCACTGCCGGCAGGCTGCCGCCGCTGGCAGCGGGCCGCAACTCGCTGGTGATGGGCTCCATGCCCGGACCGGTCACCGTTACCCTCAGGAAGCGGACCCGGGACGAATCCAGGGGATAGCGGCTGGTATCGGAGGTGTAGACCAGGTGCAGGTCTACCGAGCCAACCTCGAAGGTGCACCCGGCTGCGAGCAGGACCAGTATGGCGGCCAGGAAGAAAGGCCATGGTTGTCTGTTCTCAGTGCACATCGATGCGAACCACGTCGTGGCGAAACACGGTCAGGGGAAGCGCCACGGCCGTTGTTACCACTGCGGCTGCCAACGGCCATATCCACCAGTGTTTCCAGTACCAGGGAGTACCGGGAGCGGGGGGAACGGATTCTGCGGCCAGGGCCATCGTTCCGGCATCCGCTGTCGAACCGGCCTCGCCGGCATCGGGGGCCGCGGTTGGTTCACCGGCCAGCACCAGCTTTTTCAACCCGGTCAGGGCCTCGATATCCGGCAACAGTCTTTCGGCCAGTTGCCGGGCGGCCTGTTCCGGGTCGGTGACCACCACCGTTTCCAGTCGCCGGTAGCTCTTCAGCTTCTGCTCGTACAAGCCCACCTTGAGCACCGGCCGATCGCCCAGGCGTTCGGTGGAAAAGGTTACCAGACCGGTCAACCCGGCGGCTCGGCAGATCAGCTCGGCCTGGCCGGGGGATGGCAGGGCCGGGGCGGGTGTGCCCAGGCCGGTGCGAACCCGGGCGAACAGCTCGCGTACCCGGGGGCTGTAATAACCCTCGGACAGTTCCAGGTCGGGCACCAGGGCCAGGGCCTGGCCCAGGGCCCTGGCCGCCTCCTGCTGCCGGCCCCCTTCCAACAAGGCCACGCCCAGTTGCAGCAGTGGTTCTGCCAGCAGGGCCGGCTCGTAGTAGCGGCACAACCCCCCGCGCAACAGCTCGGCGGCCTGGCGATATTTTTCCTCCGCCTGGGGCAGCTTCATACCCAGGTGCAGCTTCTTGCCCTGGGCAACCAGTTCCGCCGCCCGGGCCAGCAGGCCCGCCTGGTTGTCATGCCGGCGCAGCCTGTCGAGCAGGGAACGACCCTGCACCAGGACCAGGCCGGGGCGTGCCAGCAGTTCGCGCAGGGTTTCGCTGGCCCGGCGGGCCTGGGAGGGAATGCTGAGCTGGATGTCGAACCAGCCGATCTCCGCGGCTTCGGGAGCGGGGCCGGCGCGGCCGTAGAGCACGGCCAGCAGGCAGAGCGGTGAAAAGACAGCCAGTACCCTCATGACGCAGGTGAGTCTAGGTTAGGGACCCGGCGCAGTCAAACCCGCGCATCTCCCTCCCGGAGCGCGATCTCTTCGTCGGCGCCGCAAACATTGGGGATACTCTTTGACAACCGCCTACGGGGGCGTACAATCGATGGGATTCCGCATGCAGGGAGGATGATGATGGTCACAAAGGCGATGATACCCTTGCTGGCCGTGCAGCTGCTGGTCGCGGTTCCTGGATGGGCTGCCGAGCCAGCCGGCGAAAAAACGGACCAGACCGCTGGTTCCGACACGAGCGGCGTAGCCGCTCCCGCCAGCCTGGAGGATGCCGATCGGCAACTCGAGCAGGTATTGGAAGAAAAACCGGCGAACGACAAGCAAAGCCCGGCCGAGAAGACGATTGTTGCCGGACAGGTTCGGCAAGAGCAGCAACGCTTGCGGTTCGTCTCCTCGGGCCTGGGTGGCGAGGCCGGTCTCTGGCGGGTAATGGAGGCCGGCTCCTCCAGCCCCTGGACCATTCGCCTCAATATCGGCGGCGGCTTCTTCCTGTCCTCGGGAGAGGGGGGCTTCCTCAACTACCGGGGAGAGAGCAGCTACGACGAGTCGTATATGACCGGTCGTCTGGCCATCTCCTGGACACCGTTGCCCTTCCTGGAGGCCTTCGCTTCGCTGCGCTCCAGTTCCAATCGCAACAGCCTGAGTCGGCCGGAACTGCTGCAAACCCAGGGCGATCTGGAACTGGGTGCCAAGGGCTTCTACCGGGTGTTGCCCTACCTGTCGCTGGGAGCCGACCTGGCAGTGCAGTTCGTCAACGGCATCGGCGGGCTGGACCCGGACTTTTCCGGAACCTCCCTGCGTACCGCGGCCCTGTTTTCCTTCGACCTGCGACCGCTGGTCCCCCGGGTGCCCCTGAGGGCACACCTGAACGCCGGCTTCATCGTGGAAAACACCGGCAACCTGGAAGACGGTCGTGACCTGACCATCGTGGAGATGTTCGCCCTGCGGGTGAACAAGTACCACCGGGTGCGCCTGGGGTTCGGTCTCGACGCCCCCTTGCCTTATCTCGACCCGGTGGCCATAACCCCTTTCCTGGAATACACCGTGGAACTGCCCATAGGAATCAGCTCGGATGAACTGGCCTCGGGCTCGCTGCAGGACGACACTTCCTACGCCAACGTGGTTCCCATGCGGCTCACTCCCGGGGTACGGGTGACCTACCTGCGGGACATTACCCTGGATGTCGCCGTCGACGTGGGTATCGGGGGCAAGAAGGCCTACCTCGAGGGTGTTCCCTCGGTACCTCCCTACACCGTATGGTTCGCCTTGACATACAACTTCGATCCCCGCAAGCGAGGAGAGGAGAAGATCGTCGAGAGGATCGTCGAGAAGGAGAAGATCGTCGAGAAACAGGTTCCCGCCCCGGTCACCACCGGGCGCATCTCCGGCCGCGTGCTCAACGCCGTCGACAACAGCCCCGTTGCCGGAGCCCTGCTCACCTTCGAGGGTGCCGACATTCCCCCCGTGGCCAGCGACGAGGCCGAGGGCAAGTACGAGACCTACGACCTGACCGCCGGGATGGTGAAGCTGACCGCCCGCAAGGAAGGCTTCAAGTCCATGACCCAGGAGGCGGAGATCAAGGCCGGCCAGGTGACACCGCTGGACTTCCTGCTTGAACCCGAGATAAAAAAGGGCACCCTTAGTGGCACGGTGGCGGGAGAGAAGGACCAGCCGCTGGTGGCCAGCGTACACGTTGAAGGACCGGTGCAGCTGGACCTCACCAGCGCCTCGGCCACCGGGGCCTTCGCCAGCGAGGTGCCCCCGGGCGAGTACCAGGTGAAAGTGGTGGCGAAAGGATACCTGGCCAAGGCCCGGCACCTCAAGATCGAGGCCGACAAGACCGTCCTGGCCGAGTTCAAGCTCACCCCCAAACCCAAGCGTCTCGTCGTCATTCTCAAGAAGAACAAGATCGAAGTGCGCAAGAAGATTCATTTTGCCTCCGGGAGAGCCGAGATCCGTCCGGACAGCTTCGCCATCCTGGATGGGGTTGTGGATATCCTGGTCAACAATCCCCAGATAAAGAAGATCCGCATCGAGGGCCATACCGACTCCATGGGGTCCAACCGGTTCAACAAGCGTCTCAGTCAACAGCGGGCCGAGGCGGTACAGAAGTACCTGGAGGAGCAGGGTATAGAGCCGCAGCGACTGGATGCCGTTGGTTACGGCGAGGAGCGCCCCATCGCACCCAACAACACCCGCCGGGGTCGTGCCCAGAACCGGCGCGTGGAGTTCATCATCGTGCAACAGTGAGCACCGGCAGGGATTCGCCCTGAACATCCCTGCGGGAGATTCGGTTCGGCCGCAAGGGGAAGTCCCGGCTTACATGGCCTGCTGGGCCGATACTCCCTTGACGTCCTGCTTGAAAAAGTCACGGGCTTTACCCGGCCGGTTGTTCTTGCCGGGACGGGACAGTTGACCCTCGAAGTTGTCATCCTCGAACTCGTATTCCTGCAGGCTTTCTTCTCCCTCCTCGTCCTTCTCCGGCGTGGACGACGGCAGCAGCATGCCGTAAGCACCATCCAGCTCGGCCACGGCGGTAACCGGGCCGGAGATGTCGGCGGTGACGAATACTCCCCGCAGGTCGGCCTGGCCTACCACCAGGCGCGTGCCCTCGTCGGCCAGGACCTGGATGCGAGCCCCGGCCGCGGGACCGCCGCTGGAGCGCTGCACCTGCAGGCGCAGCCGACCGCCACCGGAAACCGGCGAAACCTGCAGCTGCAACCCCTCCACCAGTACCAGGCTGGAGGCCACCTGGTTGCCACCGCGCAGGATGACCAGGTAGGCGCCGCGTTGTCGCAAAGGCAGCGCCAGGTCGGTCTCCCGGGCGACCAGGGCGGCGCCGTCGATTTTCAGGTGCCGCGACACCACGGGGTGGATACCGGAGAGGTTGACCTCCTCCATTCCATCCAGGTGATTCTTGCTGAGTAGCAGGCGCATGGGATCGATGCGGAAGGCACGCAGAGTGATGCTGTCGATGTTGCGGGAAAGCACGGTCAGCACTGGCCGGCGTCTGCTGACGGTCACCACCTGGGGCGCTTGCAGCGACTGGCGCTGCACCTCGATCAACGTCTCGGCGGCGTCCCGGAAGCGATCGCGAACCTTCCGATACAGTGGTAATGCCCGCTGCAGCTGACCGCGAGCGTGGTAGATCTGAGCCATGATGTAGGTGGCCATTTCCCGACTCTCGGTGTCCTCGGAATGTTGCTGTACCTGCTGGCACAGTTCCAGGGCCCGGTCATAGTCACCATCGCGGAAGGTGGCAAAGGCCCTCAGGTAGGCCAGTTCGTCGGCCAGGCCGTTGTCGCCACCTCGCCGCAGGCCGGCATCGCACCAGGCGGCCGCGGCCCCGGGCCGGCCCCGTTCCAGCTGGGCCGAGGCCAGGCTGTAGACTGCCGCGGGAAAATCGGGGTTGCCGGGAAAGAGACCGGCGAAACGTGCCTGCAGATCGATTACCTGGTCGAGCAGGCTGGCCCGGTCGAAGCCGGGTGGCGGCCCCTGGTCGCGGGCGCGATCGGCCCGGTCGTAGATTACCTGGCTGAAGGAATACAGGGCCTGGGCCAGGGTCTCGCTGGCCGGAAAGATGTTGAGCTGGCTGCGGAACAGGTTCAGCGCCTCGGCCAGTTCATCGCAGCCCTCGAGCACCCCGACGAGGTGCAGCTCCGACAGCAAGGTGGCGTCGGCCACACCCCGGTCCAGCCGCAGGCCGGCCTCGAAGGCGCCCAGCTGTCGATAGGCATCTTGCAGGGGTGGTATCTTGTCGAAGGGGACAACGAGCTCGGGGTTCTTCTCCTTGGCCAGCTCGAAGTAACGCACCATGCGCTCGGCGTCGCCGACGGCGATAGCGGCCAGTAGCAGGTCGGCCAGCACCTGGCGGGTGATCTCGGCCCGCAGGGGAACGCTGTTATAGAGCCGTTCGAGCAGATCCAGGGCTGCCCGCCAGTCCTGCATCTCGCTGGCCGCTCGGCCGCGCTGGTACAGTTCGTCGGGGGTGGGTTGCACCGGCGGCGGGGCCTCTCCCGGCCGGTCCACGGTAACCGGCTTGGTGGGCAGGTAGGCGCGGGCGGCGGGAGCCAAGTAGGCCAACAACTGGGCCGGCTGGAAGTGGAAGCGACCCGGGTTGAGGGCTCGCAGGCGGTAAGCGATGCTCCACGAACCATTGCCGGCGGGCAACAGGAACACCAGCTGGTTGCCACGTTGCCGGTGATGCAGCGACCTGCCGGTCACGGAACCGGGCACCAGGACCAGGCCGGCGGGAATGTTGTCTTCCAGGATGAGCGGACCGGTACTCGGACCGGCCCGGTGCTCGAGGTGGACGGTGACCTGCAGTTGCTGGCCGGCGGGCAGGCGTTCGACCGGTCTTTCCCAGCGCTTGCTGCCGGGCTCGGCAACGCTGAAGCCGGCGGCGATCTCCCGGCCCCGGTAGGGTAGGGGTACCGGCTCCAGCAGGCGGCGCAAGCTCAACGGAGACTCCCGGTTGGTGACGGGTGCCTGACGGCGGTGACCGGAAACCGTGACCAGATAGGGCAGTGGCCCCTGACCCTGCAGTCGCAACTGCAGGATGTGTTTTCCGGCTGACAGCTTGCCCGCTGCCAGTTCCAGGGGCCGCACCTGTTGCTGGTGCTGGCCCAGCAACAGCTCGGGCAGCGGCTGGCCATCGAGAACAAGCTGCAGTTTCCCGGCCCCTGACTGCGGGGCGGTGGCCAGCCGTGCCGACAAGGCCGCCGCGGCCGCCGCGATCAGGCCGGGATCGCCCATGCCAGCGGCGGTGATGGCCAGGAGCCGTTCCGCCGCTGCCGCGGGCCAGGGCCGGTCCGGCTGGACTACCGCCAGCAGGTGCAGTACCCGGGCCAGGCCCGTGTCCACCGCCGACCGGTTTGCCGTCAGGCCGCGGCGCACCAGTTGGGCCAGATCACGGGCCTTTTCCGGTCGTCCCAGTTCGTGCCAGGTAAGTCCCAGCAGGGCCTGGGCCGCCAGCGGCAGTTGCCGGCGCAGGCGATCCAGGCGATCCAGCATCAACGCCGGCACCAACTGGCGATCGGCCACGGCCAGGGAGTAGAGGACCTCTGCACGCAACGCCTGCTGCCGGGGGGACAACCCGGCCAGTTGTTTGCCCAGTGACTGCAGTGCCCGGGTGAACTGCTCGTCGGGAAACAGCCAGTGGATACGTGATGCCAGGCGGCGGGCCCGGGCCAGTGCCCGCACCGCCCGGGCGCTGGCCAGCAGAGAGGAAGGGCCCGGGCCACTCCAGGAGAAGGATCCCGTCGACTTCTGCAGGCGACATAGTTGCAGCAGGGCCTGGCGCAAGCGAGTTGCCAGCAGCTCGCGCTGCCCGGTGACAGTCGCCGCGGAGGCTTGCCACAGATGCTCCAGCAGCAAGGCCAGTTCCGGGCGTCGCCCGAACAGCAACGGGTCCAGCCGGTCCAGTAGCAACAGTCCCTGGTGGACAGGATCGAGTCGCACCTGCAAGCTGGGATTGTTCCACTCTTCGGGAACCGCGAACTCGAGGCGTTTGCTCTTGTTCAACAGGCCGGCGAAAGTGAGCTGTTGCCGGAAACCGGCTGCCTGCACCGCCAGGCGTCGGCGCAGCCGGTCCTGCAGGTTATCGCTGCTGACAGATAGCTCGATGACCTGCTCCTTGCCGACCAGGTTTTCGGGCACCTCGATCTCGGGGAAAAAGATCTCCGCCTGGGCCAGCGGCGGCAGACGTACCTGGCGGTTGAACACCCGGCCGGCTGCGGTAAGCTGCAGGTTGGCCTGGCGTGTACGCCTGGTGTTGTTGAACAGGCGGGCCCCGGGGAGCCAGCTGTCGCCAGCGGTCAATTGCTCCGGTGCCACCAGTTCCACCCACAACGGGGCCCTGACCGGGATGTTGCCGGTGTATTCGCCGGCCCCGGTGCGACGTCCCAGGGCGCGGCCGGCTATTCGCCAGGAAGTCAGGGTGTGGGGCAGGCGGAACCGCACCGTGACCACGCCGTCGGGTCCAGTGCGCAGGCGGGGAAAGAAAGCCGCCGTCAGGGCGAGGAACTGGCGCAGGAAGCGCCGCGGGGCGACTCGAGCCCGGCCGGTGTGGATAGCCGCTCCGCCGCCGCCGGCACCACGCCCCGCCAGGCCCAATCCACCGCTGCCGTAGCCACTACCCCCCGTTCCTCCCTCCAGGGTTTGTACCTTGGCCATCTCGCCGAAGCGCTTTGTTGCCCGCTCCGTCAGTACCCGGCGTGTTTGTGATAATGCCGCCATGGCTGCCGAACCCTCGGCCTCGGTCACCTCCGGCTGTTCCGGGGCCCTGCCCACCACGGCGGGAAAAGACTGGTCGTTGGAACAACGCAGGTAGAACACCCCCAGCCGTTGGCGCGGGGCGAAGGTAGCCAGCATGCCGGGTATCCGTTCCGGGTAGGCTGCGAACAGTTTTTCATCCACCACCGCCAGCACCAGGCCGACGTCGGCCGGCCGTCCGGCGCTGTCGTGGGCGCTCGCCGTCAGCACCACCTCGTCACCGGGATGGTATTCACGCCGGTCCGTCCTCACCCGTAGTTGCAGCCGCTGCTCCACCCGGATGCGTCTCCCGGCCGAGGAGTGCTTGGTGCCGTGCAGGGCGGTCATTTGCAGGTTGAATTCGCTCACTGCGCCCGGGCTGGGAAAACTCACTCGGTTGGTACCTCGTCGCAGCGACACCACCCGGAATGCCACCACCCGGTCGGTCTCGGCGGTGAGCAGGGCCAGGGCTCGCGGCAGGCGGGAGTCGATGCGCACCTCCACGGCCTGGCCCGGTGCCACCCGGGAACTGGTCACGTCGAGCAGCAGCGGCGATTGCTCCGCTCCCTCCACCGTCAAGGTGACCTCGTTGAATACCGGGTTGTCGTGGCTGTCGGTGGCCAGGGCCCGCACCAGGTAGAGACCCTTTTGCGGCAGGGTAATGACCACTTGCCGGCCGGCCTCGCCCACTGGTAAACGCCGCCGCAGGACCGGTGCCAGCTGGTCGCCCTCCTGCCGCACCACTTCCAATTCCACCTCGCCACTGCGGGGCGAGCCGTCCGCGCCCTCCAGGCGCAGGCTCAGCTCCCCGGGTTGACCGGAGCGCAGCACCTCGGGCACTCCCACCGTGATGGAAAAATCGCGGGCCGTTACCAGCACCGGCACTCGAGCCTCCAGATTGTGGCGAGGCAAACGGGCCACCAGTGCCAGACGGCGAGTGTCGGCGATCGCTCTGGTGTCCAGGGAAAAGCGCAATCGTCCCTGGTTGTCGGTGCGTCCTTCCTGCCAGTGGGTGGTTCCTTCCAGGCCATAGCGTAGCTGTTGCTCCACGATGGCCACACCCGTCGGGTGACGTACCAGGATGGTGCCGGTGAGCGCCTGGCCCCGGGTAAGCACCTTGTTGTCGAGTACGATCTCCAGGCGGTAGGGTGGTAGCCGCAGCGGCCCCACCTGGACAGTGGTGGAAGTCATCACCCGGCCCCGGCGTAGCAGGTTGAACCCGTAGGGACCGGCGGGTGAATCCGCCGCCAACACGAACTCGGCGGTGAACATTCCGTAATCGTCCAGCACCACCCGGCGGCGCTCTACCACCAGGCCCTGGGGACCGTGCATCTCGAGCTGGAATTCATCGCCGGGGCGGAAGGACAGGCTTCCATCGGTGCCCTGGCGATCGCGTACGAAGCCGGCCATCTGGAGGCGCTCCCCCGGCCGGTAGGCGGGTCGGGCGGGGACGAGTATCGCCCGGGCCTGGTGCCGGAGCGGCTGGTACCAGGTCCGAGGCGGGGTGCTCAGCCAGGCCACTTGCCGGCCGCGACGGGCGAGCACCTTCAGGTGCCGGCCGTCCTGCTCCTCGCCCAGCGGCACGCTCCAGGTGCCGTCGGCCGCGGTGCGGCCGGAAAAGAGCAGGCGCTCGCCGTCGGAAACGAGCAACTGCACGTGCGCCAGGGGACGCAGCCGGCGCAGGTCCTGGGCGAAGACGAACAACTGGTTGCCCGACTGGCGGACGGCAATGTCCAGATCGGAAAATCGTACCGCCGTGGACGCCTCCAGGCCTCCGCCACTGATGTTGACCAGGTACAGGCCGGGTCGGCGCAGGGGCAGCTGCAGCTGCTGCTCGATGAGGCGGTGGGGCCGGTAGTCGCGGACGGCCACCCCGAGGGTACGCTCGGGCTGGCACAGGGCGATGTCGAGATCGGTTACCAGCTCCATGCCCAGACGGTCACGGAAGAAATCCTCACTGTCCACGGAGTAGAGCCTGACGGTGAGCTTCTTTATGTTCCTCACCCGGACGGTCAGCCGGGGAGGGTGGCCGGTGCGGAAGACCTGGTGCTTGCTGACGTGGAGGGTGGGCTTATCCAGGGCCTCGAGCCGGGCCTGGGCGGGGATGCCCGGCTGGTTGCAGTCGACGGCCTTCTGCAGGAGCCGGCGCGCGGCCCGGAAATCCTCCCGTTGCTCGGCGTAAATGCCCAGCCGGTACCAGGCCCGGCAGGCCTCGATGGATTGGTGATGCCGGGAAGTAATCTTGCCCAGCAGCTTTTCCGCCCGCTGGCGCTGGTTGATTTCCTCCAGGCAATCGACCGCCTGCAGCAAGGCGGTAGCGGCCCGGCCGGCGGCCGGGTAGTCCTGGTTGAATTTCTCGTAGAGTCGGGCGGCGTCGGCGAACTTCTTCTCCCGCCGGGCCTGCTCGGCCAGCGCCCAGTCTATGTCTTGTACCCGGTTGCGAGCTTCCAGCCAGTGCCTGTCCTGGGGATGCCGGCGAATGAAGTCGTTGAATGCTTGCCGAGCCTGCCGGTACTGCAACTGTCCGAGCAGGCTCATGGCCAGCCGGAAACGGGCTTCGGCCAGATCGGCAGCGGGACTGCCGGTGGCCAGGTACTCCTGCAGGGCGGCAGCGGCCAGGGCGGGATGACCGGCCGCCAGCGGAGCCAGGGCCATTTCCAGGCGCAGCTTGCCGGCATGGCGCGAATGGGGAAACCGCTGCAGGAAGGTCCTGCAAACGGCCAGGCCGGTGTAGAGATCCTGGCCGTTCTGGGGTCGAGGAAATCCGAATGTTCGTGACAGCAGGAAGGTGGCTTCCTCTGCCAGGGATGCCGGTGCCCGCCGTGCCAGCAGGTCTTCCAGGGCCTGGCGGGCCGCGCGAGTGTCGCCTTCCCTGAGCAGGTAGCGGGCGGCTTGCAGCAACGCCTGTCCGGCCCGGGGAGAGTTCCGGTGCCGGGTGGCAAAGTTCATCAGCCAGTCGCTGGCCGCGCGGCGCTTTCCCTGGCTGGCCAGGGCGGTGCCGATATGCAGGTTGATTGTATCGGCCAGCGGCCCGGGAACAGCCAGATCCAGTGCCGCCCGCAGCAGTTGCTCGGCGGCCGTGGGATCGGCCTGCTCGTGGCGCGGAGGATCGAGCTTCTCTGCGGCCAGCAAGCGCAAACGCTCCACCAGCCGCTGGCGACGCCGTGGAGACAGGACTGTCTCCAGGGCCTGGCGGAACATTTTCTCGGCCCGGGCGAACTGGCGGCGGCGGGCCCGGCATTCAGCCAGGCCGAAAAGAGCCTGGGTCCGGAGGGAGTCGTTGGCTCCCGCCCGCTTGTGCGCCCGGGTGAAGGACTGCTGGGCCCGCTCGATCCGACCGGCCTGCAGCCAGGCCTGGCCGGCGATGATGTCGGCCCGGACCCCGGCTGCGCCGGCCAGGTGTTCCAGCGCCGCCGCCACCGTGCCCCTCGCCAGCAGCCGGAAGGACTCGACCAGGGAATCGTCTCCTGCCCCGGCTCCTCCCGTCGAGGTGAGAAAGAGGAAAAAGACCAGGAAATAACTAGGTAATCTGGGCATGGTGGTTCTCCTGTAAAGATTCTACGGATGAAATACCCGTGCTTCGCTTGTAGCTGCGACATCGTGGTTTGCCCGCTGGTTCCCGTAAATAGTTTTTTGCATCGGGGGGCTTTTTTACTGTATGTTCAACGGGAACCGACTGTGCGGGCAAGACGGAGAGAGGCAGGTTCATGGAGATCAGGGTAGTATGCGGCCAATGCGGTGCCGAGTATCGCGTGGCCGACGAGAAACTGGCCAAGAAGAAGCTGGGCTTCTCCTGCAAGAAATGTGGCCAGGCTATCCAGATCGAGCCGGCCACGGACGGCTTCTCTGTCTCCGGTGGTGACCTCAAGTCTCCCTTCGCAACCCAGGGACTTCCCAGCCAGTTTGGAAAGTTCACCGAGTTGGAGCGCATCGCCTCCGGAGGCATGGGTGACATCTTCCGGGCCAAGCTGGGTGGAGCCGAGGGGTTCGAGCGCACGGTGGCACTGAAGGTGTTGCACCCCCACCTGGCCCGTGACGAGAGCTTCGCCCGGGCCATGGTGGACGAGGCCAAGATCACCGTGCTCATGCACCATCCCAACATCGTGCAGATGTATAACCTGGAGCGCACCGGCGACGTGCTCTACTGCGTCATGGAGTACGTGCCGGGCAAGTCGCTGGCCCGCATCCAGCGCACCTATCGCAAGAAGGGTGCCCGGGTGCCGCTGGAAATGGCCCTGTACATCGTCATGCAGATGCTCGACGGCCTGGCCTACGCCCACGAGTTGAAGGGGCCGGACGGCAAGCCACTGGGCATCGTCCATCGCGACATATCCCCGCAGAACATCCTGGTGACCGGGGACGGCTGGGTGAAGATCATCGACTTCGGTATCGCCAAGGCCGCCCGCCGCATCACCCAGACCATGCCCGGCATCATCAAGGGCAAGTTCGCCTACATGGCTCCCGAACAACTGAAAGGCCAAACCGATCACCGCGCCGACATCTTCGCTACCGGGGTGGTGCTGTGGGAAACACTGGCCGGGGTGCGGCTGTTTCATTCCACCACCGACGTAGACACCCTGCACCGGGTGTTGCACCTGCAACCCCCACCGCTGAACCTCAATCGCCAGGAGATTCCCCCCGAGCTCGACAAGATCATCGATCGGGCCCTGGCCAAGGATCCCGAGCAGCGCTTCCAGTCGGCTCGGGAGTTCAAGCGGGCCCTGGCTGGCTTCATGGCCCCGGCCAGCATGGAAGACCTGCGCGAGAAGGTGGACATCGACGCTGCCGGGGTGGAGGCCGGTGAGGCGGATGGTAAACTCGAAAGCGGTGCCGAGTTCAGCGAGCGCACTCCGGTGGTGGAGTCCGCCTCGTTGCAGTCACTGACCCCGGGAACGACCCGGCGCCTGCGCCCGGGACTGTGGCTGGCCGCACTGGTGGTGCTGGTGGTACTGGCAGCCGGTCTGTGGTGGAGCCTGCCCCGCCTGCTGGAAGGTTCCGTCCGGGATGGTGGCGCGGGAGGTGGTGATGCCGGAATGAGCGACGGCGGGACCGAGGTTGCCACGGTTGCCGCTGGAGATGCCGGTACCACCGGGAAGGCCGACAGCGCGGACGCCGGTACCACTGTGGCCGTGGTACGGCGGCCGGATCGCAAGACCTCCCGGCCACCCCGCAAGCTTACCCGCAAGATGATCGAACGGGTGATTCGCCGGCGGGCGGCGCGCCTGCAGTCCTGTGCCAACGAACACCTGCGCAAGATAAAGCCGGGAGGCGCGGTGAGTCTCAAACTGCGCTTCACCATTGCCCGCAGCGGCCGCGTGTCCCATGCCAATCTCGAACCCCCTGCGCTGGAGAAGTCGGAATTCGGCAGCTGCCTGCTGAAGCAGGTAAGGGCGCTCCGCTTCCCTCGCCACAAGGATGCCAGCGTGTCGATCGGGTTTCCCCTGACTTTCCAGGCCACGCAGCAGCAAGGGAAGGAGTAGCTTGCCGTGATGGTCCGTTACCCTCCCAGGTGGCGGACGAAATAGGTGTCGGGCAGGTCGGCCCGGCGCAAGCGGAAAACCACCATCCCGCCCGGGCGCACCCCCTCGAGCACCTGGTTGAAACGGCCGCTGTCGTCGAGCTGCACCTTGCGGCCATTGGCACTCAGGCGGGCCCCGACACTGGCCACGCCGCGAATCACCACCACCGTACCACGCGGGCGCTGCCTGGGAGCGGGGGAGTCGATACGTAGCAACAGGGCGGCGTTGTCGAACAGCAGGGTGAGCTTGTTCATTTGCGAGCGGGCCAGCACCTTGCCGTCACCGGCCAGGGCCGCCTGGTACCAGTAGTAGCTTCCCTCCTTGAGGGTGCCCGACGGCAGCTGCAACCGGGGCCGGTCTGTCTGCCGTTCCAGCAGGGGCTTTTCCAGGTGGTCCTCGTTGTAGAGCAACAGGCGGTAGCTGGCGGCTCCCGGCTGGGGATTCCACTTGAAGCGCAACGCCGGCGCTCGTCCCTGGAAGAAGATACGTGTCTCCACTCCGGTATCCGGCACCTCGTTGACGACCGAGGAACCACGTCCGCCGGCCAGCAAGGGATCGCGCTTCAGTATTATCCTCCCGACCTTGCCAGCGCCCGGGCCGTCGCGGCGCAGGCGCCAGCTGTAATTTCCTCCCCGCAGCAAGCGGTAACCGAAGGGAGATCTCGGCAACGGCTCCTGCAGCAGCAAGTCGGCGAACGACGAAGACCGGCTCAGCTCCAGGACGGCCCCGGCGGCAGGGCCTGAGGCAACGAAACTCAACCCGGGCACGCCGGTGTCGTAGAAGATCTGTACCAGCTTGCCCTCGTGCACTCGTACCGGGGGTGATGGCAAGTTGCGCGGGCCGGTTGTCCGGCCATCGGCTCCAACTTCCAGTACCTGGTCCGCCGTTACGGTGACCTGGCGGTCGCCCACGGTGGCCACGGCGCGGCCGCTGTGCACCACCAGCCGGGCACCTTTTCGCATATCCACCTTCAGGTCGGCCTCGGTGGTGAGACCCGTTGTGCGCGCCACTACCTTCCCCAGCGGCGTGGAAATCCTCTGGATGGCCTGGCCAGCGCCCTGGCGTCTGAGACGGAAGCGCAGCGAACCTTCCTCCAGGGTGAATATACCCTCGCGACGCTGGCCATCGGTGTACACTCCCTCGAAGATACCCTGCCCGCCGGAACGCAATTCCAGCCTGTTGCTGTCGCTGTCGACCATGGCCACGGTGGCCCGTACCGGCAAGCGCAGGGCGGTACCTGGTTTAAGGAGCAGGCGCCGGAGCCGTGGCCTGCTGAAGCGCCGGCTGCCGGGCAGGCGCAGGCGAGTGGCCCGGCGTCTGTCGAGCAGGAAGGTCTCCACTTCCTGCCGGCGCTTGATCTCCAGCTGTCCCAGGTCTACGTCGTAGCTGGTGCCCGCGGACAGGCGGCGACTGGACCCGGACTCGTCGATCACCGCATTGCCAAGCAACATCTGGATCTTTACCCCGTCGGCTCCACGGGAGATACGCCCCCTGCTCTCCGGGGTGACTTCCATGCTGGTCTCGCCGAAACGCATGGTGAAGCGCGCCTGCTTGGACTTGCCGGCCTCGACCTCGATATCGCCTTCCTCCAGTAGCAGCACGAATTCCTCGTCGGCCTCGCCCAGGTCGACACGGGCTCCCTGGCCCATCTTCAGGCGGCTGCCACCGGCCAGGGCCAGGACGCTCTTGCCCTGGGACTCCGCCAGTAGTCGCCCCCCACGCTTGGTGAAGCGGGCGGCACCGGCACGCAATTCCACCCGGCGGCTCCCCGCGGACTCCACCAGGGCAGCCGATTTTCCGGCGGCGGCATCCACTTGACCCCGTTCCAGTATGGTTACCAGTCTACCCCCCCGGCGGGCGAAGCCCAGCTGGCTACCGGGACCCAGAACCAGAGAGGAACCGTCTGCCAGGACCACCCGGGTGGAACCATCCTGGCCGGTACGAACGTGGTCGGCCAAGGCCAATCTGGTGTCGTTTCCTGCGGGCCGCCAGTCCGGCCGACTTCCCCGTTGTACCTCGACCCGGCCCCGGCATTTCGATAGCCGGGCCACCTCCTCGGGACCGGAACAACGGCAGGCCACAACCGTCGCCGCCAGCAGGACGGTGGCCAGCAGTCGGTACAGCCGGCCGGCGCTACTTCTTGGGGTAGAGTTCGACATTGAGTATCACCACGTCACCGGCCTCCAGCTTGACCTTGCGCCGCTGGGTCACGTAACCGGGCATGGAGATGAGCACGTCGAAGCTGCCCGTCTCCAGGCGGTGCGAGAAAGAGCCGTTGCGTTGGGCGCGGAAACTCACGTTGCGCGCCGGCACGCTGATCAACGCCGGCAGGGTCAGGCCGGTTACCGAGCGCACCGTGCCCTTGACGGTACCGTGCGCCACTCCGCCGGTACGAACCATGCGTATGGTCACCGGGGTCTCGGGCCGGTCCGAGACCAGGACTACCTGGCTGTCTTCGCGGTAACCGTCCCGGTAGACGCGCAGGCGAACAGGCCCCGGTGACATGGGACAGGTAAAGAAGCGTCCCTGCTCGGGGTCGGATAGAAAGATGGCCGGCTCCTTGCCGCCCATGACCACGCGGACGCTGCCGATGGGCTTGCCGGTATCTGCGTCGACCACCCGGCCCACCACCCGCGAGCCGGCTCCGGTGGGACGGGAACCCATCCGGCATGGCATCTCCTTCTTCTCCACGCGTACGACTTCCCGCTCTACCACGTCCGGGGGAGGCGTGGAGCCAAAATCGTAGGAGACGGAAAGGATGATGTTGTAGGGAGGTGTGCGGGTGGGGGCGGACTCCGAACCACCGGTGGCGCTGAGCCCGATGTCGGCCGCGGCCAGGATCTGGAAGTCGTGGAAGCGCAGGGGCCACACCCTCACTCCCAGGGTGAGCCAGTTGGGACTGTCGCTAAAGCCCATGTCGGAGGCGCCCAGGGCCAGCGCCGAGCCGTACTCCAGGAAGGGAGCCACCGGTCCGAACTGCCAGGCCACTCCCAGCCCCAGCAGCAACTGGTCGTGAGGATAGATCCCGGCGGCGAACTGCTGGGCGGGGTTCAATGGGTAGTCGAAGATACGCTTGGAGTTGTCGAAGTGGTAACCGATGTTGAGCGAGATCAGCGATTCCGGAAGGGGCATGAAGTCGAAGGCGAAAAGGATGCGGGTGGAGATGCCCTCGGTGGAAAGCTGCGAGAACTTGCGCCCGGTGGGAAATACCGACTGCAACCCGGCACCCAGGGCAAACCAGTTGGTGAGCTGGTAGCCGTAACGCACTCCCAGGAAAGGGTCGCCTATGGACTGGCTTTCCGAGGGATCGAAGGAAGTGTTCTGATTGGAGATGATGGAGAAGCCGGCATTGATTTCCAGGCCCGGCAGGGGCACGCCCGCGGCCACCAGGCGTCCCTGCAGGCGCTGGTTGCTGTCGCCGCTGGTGATGAAACCCGAGGACTTGAAAAACTCCACCGATGAGGACACAACCACGCTGCGGGTCTGGTAGGAGCGGGAGCTCCAGACGCGCCACAGGCCGCGTTGTCCGAACATGCTGACACCGCTGGGATCGAGCGGCGGCTTGGCGGATATGCGTTTTTCGCCTACCACCCGGCGTTCCACCTGCACCCGGGCCGCGGGTTTTTCCTGCCCCGCTGGCGGTAGCGGAGAGGCAATCGGCTTGCCGGTAGTCGGTGGCGCCGGGGATGTCTGGGGAGTCGTGGCGGCGACGGGCTTCTTGGCTACCGGGGAGACGACGGGCTTCTCGGGAGCCGGGGTCGGAACGAGCGGGGGCAAGGCAGGCAGGGCCGGCTTGTCGGCCTCGCCGGTTGCCTTCTTGCCGACTCCCTGCCCGGGGGGGGACGGGGGAGCCGGCTGCCGCGCCGCGGCTGCCGGTGGTGTTGCCGGTTGCCACTTTACTTCCTGCTCGCTTGGCAGGGGCCGGCGTCGAACCTTTACCGGGCGGACCAGGAAATCCCGGTCGGCCTTGACAAGCACCAGGTTGGTGCCTGCTTCCAGGGCGATGTACATACCCCTGGACACCGCCGGGTGCAGATCCACCGTCACGCTGGCCTGGGAGGTTCCCTTGACCAGGGTGAAGGTGGCCTGGCCCCGCCTGAGCCCCCGTACCAGCAGTACCAGGCGTACCGGACCTCCGGCTGCCAGACGGAAATTGCGGCCCACGGATACCTGGTAAAAGGTCTTGGTCTTCTTTCCTGCCCGGCGCGACCTTTTGGGCCAGCGGCCGCGAACGACGATCTTGCCGGGCTTGAGTACGCGTTGTGCCGCCCGGGCCGGCACCGGCCACTCCGGCAAGGCACCGGCCAGGGACAAAGACAGGAACAGTAGCAGCAGTGACAGGAGCGCCAGTCTGCCTTTCATGGGTGAACCTCTTTTCCCGTGGTTTCCTTTCCGACCTGCGGTGCCATCAGTCGGGCACCGAAATGGAGACCACGTTCGACAGCGGCGAGGTGTTGCCTTCATCGTCGGCTACCTTGATGGCGAACCAGTATGTGCCCCCGGCTGGCAGACCCCGCACGGGCATGTTCTCGGCCTGGCCCGCGGGCCGGGGACGATTGGTATCAACCTGGTTGGCGTCTCCGAAATTTCCCTCGTTCAGTTCGACCGTGTCCCAACGCAGGTCGTAGCTCTCGGCCTGGCCGGCGCGCACGTCGTCGCCCACGGCCGTCCAGGTGAGCATGACGTCCGAGCCCTGGAGTTCGGCGGCCAGATCGTCGATGGATGCCGGGGGGTAGTTGTCCGAGGAATAGGCCGGCTGCATCTCCACCGCTACTTCCTGGAGTTGGTCCTTGCGTACCGTCACTCCCGTGCTCTGGCCGCGATAGAGCAGGTTGCTGTTGGCGTCGAAGGCCTCGGCCGCCACGGTGCGATTGTTACCGGCGTCGACGGCGTCGACCAGGCAACGGTACTGCTCGTAGTCGCAATCCGACTCTGCCAGCAGGGTGTTTCCCGAGCGCACCGAGATGTGCACGCTGCTTACCAGGCCGCTGAGCTCGCCGCGGGCAGCCGCCGGCAGATCGGTGTTCCACAGCAGGTGAACCGCCAACTCTCCCGCCGGTGGGGTGTCACCGCAGCCGGTGCCGGTCTGTCCTGCCATCATGGCCCAGGCCAACGTAAGAATGACAGGTATGCGCGGTGCCTTCATGACTTGCTCCCGCCTAGCGCCAGGTGGCGGCCACCTGGCCTTGCCCGGACGGACCACCGCTCAGCAGGAAGTAGGTTGTAGTACCGGCGGCGCCGGCCGCTACCACCCCGACAATGGTCCAGAACCACCAGGTCTGGTAAAAGCGGGGTGGTTCCTTCTTCTTGGTCTTCACTGGTTGTTGCTTTTTCTTTTCTGCCTGTGCCTGCAACTCCCGCAAGCGGGCCAGGCGGGTGCCGGGCAGTGGTTGCAGGTCGATCTTCAACTTCCGGATTTCGCCGGGTCGAACCACTACCACGTCGTGGAAAGGACTATAGTCCTTGGCCTGGACCACCACGTCGAAGGCTCCGGGGGCCAGGCGGAACTTCTTCTGCTTGTTCAACTCGAAGCGCTTGCCGTTCAGAAACACCACTGCCCCACCGGCCTCGCAGGCAATCTCCAGGTTGCCCCTTTCCCGGCCCAGGACGGTGAGGATGGGGGAGGCCACCATGCGGGTAAGCCAGCGCATGGCTCGTTGCTGGTCTTCGTCCTGGGCCGAGGCGAAGTCGGAGGCCTGGCGCACCTGCCGGCCGGTGGAGCCGTCCAGGGTGGACATGGTGAAAGTGATGCCCTGAACGCTCTGCTCGGCATGGATGGCGAGCAGTACATCAGCAGAGAAGGCAACGGCAACCTGCCGGGTGCAGATCACGTCGCGCAAGCAGCTCTTTTTCAACAGCTTGTTGGCTCGCTGGGCCAGCTCGTTGTCGCCGTTGGCATCGACGACGGTGAAGATGCCCAGGGAGTCCAACTCCTGCTTGACCACTGGCAGGAGTTGTTCCAGGCGTTGCCGTCCCATGTCGACCACCCTTACCGGCAGCAGCAACAGCTTTACCCGGGTAGTGGCAGGAGAGTTCTTCTGGGCGGGCTCCTGTGCCGCTGTCACCGGCGCCTGCCCGGAAAGCAATACTGTCAGCAAGAAAACACGAAGGGCTCGAAACGCCATTGGCGGACACTCCCATGCCTGGTTAGCCTTCTGATATTGTTGCAGAAGTAATGTCGCCAGTCAAACTATTGCCGCCCGGGCCTGGCCACCAGGATCTGCGTGGCCGACTCCGCGGTGTCCACTTGCAGGCCGAACCCGTCCAGGTGTTCACAACACTCGAAGCCGGCGTCTGTCAGCAGTTTCTCCAGGTGTTGCGGCGTAAACATGCGCAGGCGCAGCCGGCAACGATATGGCTGTCCGCCCGGGCCGAGCGGTTCATAGGTGAACACGGTTTCGCTGATCTGCGTGACTGGATCGAAATGATGGCTTTCGCGCTGCAGGTAGCGCTGGCCGGCGACGTGAAGCGTCCTGATGGCGATACCTTCCGGGCCGCCGAAGTCGCGCAGCAGCTCCGGCACCGGCCGGGTGACGTCGAACAGCAGCCGTCCTCCGGGTCGCAAGTGCCGGCGCACGCAGGCGAAGCAGGCGCTGACCTCCTCGTCCCGGTGCAGGTGCATCAGCCCGTTGAGAGGTATGAGAACGCTGCCAAAACGCCCGGGCAGGTGGAAATCTCGCATATCTCCTTGCGCCAGCTCCAGCCGCCGTGTCAGTTGCCGCGGCAGCGTCAAGGCCCGGGCTCGGGCCCGGTCGAGCATGGCCGGGCGCAAGTCCAGTCCGGTCACTTCCAGGCCCGCTGCCAGCAGGGGAAACAGCAGGCGCCCGGTACCACAACCGAGCACCAGCACCGCTCCCCCCTGCTGCCGGGCTCGATCGCGATACCAGGCCACGTCGGCGGCCAGGAAGGATACCTCTGCTTCGTAGCGCAGGGGATCGGCGTAGTAGTCTCTTTCTTGCACGGGACGAATACTGCTCTCTGTACAGCCGGCTTGCAAGTGCCTGCCGGGAGGTGCTAAGTTGGCCGCCCTGACGTCAGTACTCAAGGAGGAAGCGATATGAACAAGTGGATTCTGCCGTTGCTGTTACTGGTGGGGCTGGCCGCCGGCTGTGCCAAGGTTGATTCCGGTTACGGGGGTGTACTGTGGACGGCGTTTTCCGGCACTCAGGATGATAACTACACCGAGGGCTGGTACTTCGTGGCGCCCTGGAACAAGCTGATCACCTACGATGTACGTTCCCAGGACAAGCAAGAAGTATTGCACGTGCTGGCCAGCAACGGCCTGTCCATTCGCCTGGAATCGTCCATTCGCTACCGGCCCGATGCCAAGCGGCTGGCCGAGCTGCACCAGACCCTGGGACCCGACTATTATAACGTCATCGTTGCCCCCACGCTGCGTTCCGAAGCCCGCAAGGTAGGCGGTCGCTACCTGCCCGAGGAGATCTATTCCACCAAGCGCTCGGAGGTGGAAAGCGGCATCTTCGAGGAGATGCAGAAGGCGCTCAAGGATCGCCCCATCATCCTGGAGGCCATTCTGATCCGCAACGTCGACCTGCCCGAGAAGCTCAAGCGGGCCATCCAGGACAAGCTGGAGGAAGAGCAGCGGTCATTGAAGATGAAGTTCACCCTCTCCCGCGAGCGCCAGGAGGCCGAGCGCAAGAAGATCGAGGCTCAAGGTATCGCCGAGCGCAACCGCATCATCACCGAGAGCATCAACGACAAACTGCTGCGTTACGAGGGTATCGGGGCAACCGAGCGACTGGCCAACTCCAAGAATACCAAGGTGATCGTCATCGGCGCGGGCAAGAGCGGGTTACCGCTCATCCTGGGGAACCTCTGATCATGCGCGCCTGCTGGCTGGGCCTGGTGCTGCTGGCGGCCGCCTGCGGCGGGCAGCAGCCGGATACCGCTCCTCCCCAGGTAGTGGCGGTGGTGCCGGAACCCGGCAGTAGCGGCGTGGCCGCCGATACCACCATCGCCATCCAGTTCGACGAGGACATCGATCGCGATTCCCTGAACGACAGCTTGTTTCACGTTTCCAGCGGAGAGCGCGATCTCTTCGGCAAGGTCAGCTACGACCTGCAGACCCGCTGGGCCACCCTGGTGATGCTGGCTCCTCTGCCGGCCGGGGAGACGGTCACGGCGGTGCTGGAGGCGGGTGTGCGCGACCTGATCGGTAACCGGCGACAGACGGCCTACAGCTGGTCGTTTACCGTTGCTCGCTAGAGCGAAAATTTCCGCCGCCTGCAGGGCAAAGAACAACTGATGAGGTGCTGGCAGAACTTGGTTCGGGAGCGGTGGTATGAGCCGGAAGATACGTGTTGCCGTGTGTGGTGCCACCGGGGCGGTGGGCCGGGAGATGGTCAAGGTAATCGAGGAACGTCGCTTGCCCGTGGCCGGGCTGCGCTTGCTGGCCTCGGAGCGCAGCGCCGGCCAGACGCTGGAGTTTGCCGGAGAACAGGTGCCGGTCGAGGTATTGGGGGAGGGCTCCTTTACCGGTATCGACATTGCACTGTTCTCGGCCGGGGCGGACGTGTCGCGCCGCTATGCTCCCCTGGCGGCGCGGGCCGGGGCGGTGGTGGTGGACAACACCAGCGCCTTTCGCCTGGAAGACGACGTTCCCCTGGTAGTGCCGGAGGTGAATTCGCAGGCCCTGGAGCGGTTCTCCCGGCGTGGCATCGTGGCCAACCCCAACTGCTCCACCATTCAACTGGTGGTGGTCCTCAAGCCCCTGGAACGGCTGGCGGCCATCCGCCGGGTGGTGGTCTCCACCTACCAGTCGGTTTCCGGCGCCGGCCAGGCTGGAGTTCGGGAACTGGAACAACAATGCCTGGACATCTTCAACCTGCGCCCGGTCTCCTGCAACCAGTTTCCCCGGCAGATAGCCTTTACCTGCCTGCCCCACATCGGTGACTTCCGCTCCGACGGCTACAGCGTCGAAGAACACAAGATGATGGACGAGACCCGCAAGATCCTCGAACGACCCGACCTGCGCATCTCAGCCACCACGGTACGGGTGCCGGTCTTTTATGGGCACAGCGAGGCGGTGAACCTGGAGTTTGCTGCCCCGGTGAGTGAGCAACAGGCTCGTGCCGCGCTCGGGCAGGCTCCGGGAGTGCGTCTGGTGGATGACCTGGACGAACCCTATCCCACCAATCTCGATGCCGTGGGCGGCGATGACACCCTGGTGGGTCGTCTGCGTCGTGACCCCTCCTTGGAACATGGTCTCGATCTCTGGATAGTCGCCGACAACCTGCGCAAGGGCGCCGCCCTGAACGCGGTGCAGATCGCCGAACTCCTGCTGGAACAATACCTGTAGGGGGAATTCCTGCGATTGTCATTTTGTCACAAAGCGGCGCCGCAACCGGTCGCAGTTGACATTTCGCCAGGACCTGACCTGTAGCCAGCTGGCAATATCCTTGCGCCGGTGGCGGAGGTTTGTTGACAGGATCCTGTGGTGTTTACATAACTGATTGTATTTCAATGGAAACATTCGGGGACAGGCCCGGGCTGTCGGCGATGCGCGGCGGACGGTGCGCGGTTGCAAACGACTTGCCGGCTGGCACGTTCCTTGCGTGTAGGTTTCCCAGGATGTAGAGTCGGCGAGGTTTTCAAGCGAGGTTGCCAATGAAAAGACGAGTCATCCTGGTCTTTCTGTCCACTACCATGCTGGCGACAGCCGTCGGGGCCACCGACTACCAGGTGGAGCTATCAGTCGAGTTGGTGAAGCCAGCCAATCGCGACTACCTGAACATAGAAAGCTGCCAGGCCCCGGGCGAGGAGGAACTGCAGCTGAGCTGGAGCCTGGATTCCTCACCATTGTGGGTTGGGGCCCAGGACGGCGACATCTTCCTGGCTGCCGACGACACCTGCTCCTCGGCCCTGGTGGAGATCGGCAAGAGCGCCAGCGAGGGGCTGGATGTGTCCATATCCGAGGGGCAGACAAGCGGCCAGTACCCGGAGACAGGGGACACCCTGCTGCTGTCGGACGTTGTCGGTCTGGACTGCAACGGCTCCGAAGAACGTGACTATTACTTGTGCATTCGCTGGGAATACGAGGAGCAGGTGGGCATCTACTCCAACAAGTACATCTACCGCGGTGGAGCCTTGCTGCGCTTCGACGTCAAGCGCCCCGAAGCGCCGCTGCTGAGCTCCATCAGCCCGGGAGAATCGAATCTGCGGGTGAGCTGGGAGACACCCGCCGACGACGACATCGACGACTACATCATCCACTACCGGCCCGAGGGCACCCAGGAAGACAACCAGGTGGTGGTGACCGACGCCGCTCTCACCTCGGCCCAGGTAACCGGCCTGGAAAACGGCGTCACCTACGAGGTGTGGATGACCGCCGTCGATCTGGCCAGCAACGAGAGCGATCCGTCCAACCTGCTCACCGGCATGCCCGAGCCGGTGAAGGATTTCTGGGAAAGCTACCGGGACGCCGGCGGCTCCGAGGATGGTGGTTTCTGCTTCGTGGCCACCGCCGCCTGGGGAAGCTACGCCAGTCCCTGGGTGAAGGAGCTGCGGGGTCTTCGCGACCGGGTGTTGCTGCCCAGCACCGCCGGCCGCCACCTGGTCTCGGCCTACTACCGCTACGGGCCGCGTTGGGCTCGGGCCATACGCGGTTCGGAGCCGCACCGGGCGGTCGCCCGGTTGGCCCTGGCACCGCTGGCCGGCCTGGCCGTGGCCAGTCGTCTCGGCCCCCTGGAGTGGCTGCTGCTGGGCCTGGCCGGGGTGTTGGTGTTGGCACTGCTGGGGCTGGGGTTGGGACGACTGCGCCGGTTGCTCGGACAGCGCACCTCGACGCTGGTGTTGCTGTTGACCGTGGGACTGGCTGGGCTTTCGGCACCGGCGGCCCGGGCCGCGGAAAGCGACACGGCCCAGGTCGAGGAGCTGTCGGGAGTGCCGCCACGCTTCCAGTTCGAACTGCGTTTCGGCTTCTACCGTCCACGGGTGGACAGCGAGGACGGTCTCAACGGCCAGCCCTTCAAGGAGATCTTCGGCGGCGATTCCGAGCTGCTGTTCGAGCTGGGGCTGGATTACCAGATCTGGCGCGGCTTCGGTGTCGTCTACGCTGGCGCCAGCCTGGGATTCGTACAGTACCTGGGCAAGGCGCTGACCTCGACGGGGGAGAAAACCGCTGATACCACGGTGTTCAACCTGTTGCCCTTGCGCCTGGGCGCCGGTTACGCCTTCGACAAGTTCTGGGATTGGTGGGGTGTGCCCTTGCTGCCCTATGTCGAGGGCGGCCTGGATTACTACATCTGGTGGGTGCTCGACGGCGTGGGTGACGTCGCTTCCTGGGACGATGGCCAGGGTAACAGCCGCAGTGCCCGCGGCGGCATCTTCGGTGGCCACCTGAGCGTGGGTATGAAGCTGTTGCTCGATGCCCTGGATCGCGAGGCGGCCGGCAACCTGGAGGCGCAGACGGGGGTAAAGAACAGTTTCCTCTTTGTCGAGTACTCCTGGTCCTGGATCGACGGTTTCGGCAGCGGCGATCACATGAACCTGGGGGATGACACGATCATGTTTGGCCTGGCCATGGAGTTCTGACCGCTTGCCGGGTCGCGTGAGAATCTTGCTGGCCTATCAGGGCAGCCGCTACAGCGGCTGGCAGGTACAGCCGGAGAAAGTGACCATCCAGGGGCTGTTGCAGGAGGCCTACCGGCGCATGACCGGCCGGGAGACCGTCATGCAGGCGGCGGCCCGCACGGATGCCGGCGTGCACGCCGAGAGACAGTTGGTGTGCTTCGACAATCCTTCCCGCCACCCGCCGGACAAGCTTTTGGAGGGGCTGAACCACCACCTGCCCGAAGACGTGGCGATTATCGGCGCGGAAACAGTGGAGGAGGGCTTTGATCCGCGCCGGCGGGCAGCCGGCAAGCACTACCGCTACGTCATCTGGAACCGGCGGATTCGGCCGGTGTTCAGCCGCGAGCTGTGCTGGCATATCCGCCAACCGCTGCAACTGCATGTCATGAACCAGGCCGGTGCAATCCTGGTCGGGGAGCACGATTTTTCCGCATTCCGGGCCTCGGGTTGTACCGCCAGTTCTCCGGTACGACGCCTGGATTACCTGGCCTGGCGCCAGGACGGCCCCTTCGTGGTCTGTGACGCCTGGGGGCGGGCCTTTCTCAAGCAGATGGTGCGCAACATGGTAGGCACCCTGGTGGAGGTGGGCCGGGGTCGGCTGCCGCCCGAGGCGGTGTCGGAGATCCTTGCCGCCCGCGACCGCCGCCGGGCCGGTCCCACCGCCCCGGCCCGGGGATTGTGCCTGGTGAAGGTATACTTGGATGAAGGAAGC
>Ga0190359_1000071_pt1 | contig 58775 bp, 54 predicted proteins | sample 48721823_MG_FD_161269 | JGI IMG/M metagenome (GOLD analysis project Ga0190359, IMG submission 161269) | Hydrothermal vent microbial mat bacterial communities from Southern Trench, Guaymas Basin, Mexico - 4872-18-2-3_MG | ecosystem: Environmental > Aquatic > Marine > Hydrothermal vents >...
TATGTATTTCCATTTAAAAAATAGTTTCTTTGGATCTTTATTAACATTTAGTAAGCAAGAAATCCCCAAACTTTAGTTTGGGTGATGAATTGCGCTACTCTTTTCTTTTTACAAACGTTTTTTCTCTTAGACCGGCGCGTCCGCCAAAGGCGGATGCTATAAAATACCGATCTAGGAGAACTTCTTATGGAATTAGTTAGCGGTAGCCATAGTATTGGCCAGAATATGTACCACTTGGAATGGTGTCCCAAGTATAGGTACAATATGTTTAAGCGAGAGGAAAATAAAAACCTTTGTGAAGAAGTTTTGCACGAAGTTGCAAAACGACACAAGATAGAAATAACTGAGCTTAGTGTAATGTCTGATCATATCCACGTTGTCGTATGTATTCCTCCAACAATGAGTGTCTCTCAGGCTCTGCAATTGTTGAAAGGCGCATCTGCTCGTGAGTTGTTCAAAAGAAGAACATATTTCAGATGCAGATACCCAAAAGGTCATTTCTGGAGTCCTGGAAAATTCTATCGAAGTGTTGGTGACGCGGATGCAGAAACAGTGTTGCAGTATGTGCGTGATCAACGACTTGAACAAAAGAGTCTAAACGATTTTTCAAACCAGGGGATACCAACCATATGAAGCCCCGTCATTTATGACGGGGAGCAGTCACTCAAAAATTAAAAATTAAAGTTTTGAGAAAACTATAAATCTGGTTGCCAGATTTATTTCTTATAATGGAGATGATGAGGAATTATGGATTGTAAACTATTAAGAATAGGCTTAGTTTCTTTGATGTTTTTTATAATTTTACTACCTTTGACTTCAAATAATTGTAAAGCTGAAGGAAACGAAATATATGTTAATGGATCCTATTTTGGGTATAGTGATGGAACAGCCGATAAACCTTATAAAACCATACAAGCAGCAATAGATGTTGCTAGTGATAACGACACAATTTATATTTTTGGAGGATTATATCAAGAAAGTATAGTTGTCGATAAAAAATTAAAAATTGGCGGTGGCGTTGACGAAATCGAAACGATAATAGATAGTAGATTTGATGAAAGATATGTTGTAGAAATAACAGCAGATGAAGTAACGCTAGAATCTGTTACAATTAGCGATAGCGATGATAAGACGACGTCCCCCATAGGGGCGTTAATAGCTCTTAAGTCAGAAGGGAATAGGATAGTAAATAATTATTTATTTAATACAACTAGTTATGGCATATATATAGGGTCAAAATCAAGAAACAATTTGATTAGTTCAAACATTATAAACAAAACAAAAAACGGGATATATATAACTTCTTCTGATACAAATGATATTGTAAATAATGATATATTAAATTGCTCAAGTTATGGTGTATATATAGAATATTCAGTTGGGGGTAATAGAATATATGGTAATAATATCAAATTAAGTGGTTATGGGATTTATGCAAAAAGTTCTATAAATACCAATATAACAAATAATACGATAAGTCTGATAAAGTCTTGTTCTATTTATCTTACTGATAGTAGTAATAGTCTGGTATTTACTAACGAAATAACAAATAGCACTAGCGATGGTATTTATCTAAAATCTTCAAGTTGCACAATAAAAAGTAATATATTTATTAACAACAAGAGAGGAATAACTATACAAGGTAATTATAATAATATATATAACAACTATTTTAAGAGTCAGTCGGCGTCAGGAATATACAGTTTAGCAGGAACTAATTTAAATAAATTATACAAAAATAGTTTTATTAATAATGGGAAATCTGCTCAAGATTATGGAACTAATCAATGGTATTTTGAAGGACAAGGTAATTATTGGAGCGATTATAATTATATAGATGTACTTCCAGAAAATAATACTGATGGTATAGGTGATAAACCTTATTCAAAAAATGGTGTATTGGATTTGTATCCGCTTGGTTATTTTTTAAAACCGCCAAATAAGCCTTCAGAACCTAGCCCCGGGAAATATGAGACGGGGGTTGGCCTTATCGTTACTTTATCAGTTCATGTTGAAGATCCAGATAGTGATCAATTAACTGTTTCTTTTTACAATGCAGATAATGATAATCTTATAAATAGCATCACTCAAAATCCACTTAAATATGTTCAAAATGATAGCACTGCCGAATGTAAATTTACATTAGGATTTGATACTATTTTTGCTTGGTATGCTATAGCAGATGATGGAATTTTGCAAAATAAATCAGAACCATTCGTTTTTTCGACTCGTAAAACCCCTCCAGATAACAAACCACCAATTGCCGATGCTGGAGGACCTTATTTTACAGACGTAGATCAACAAGTTCAATTTGATTCGTCCGGAAGCTATGATCCCGATGGTACAATAGCTTTTTACAGATGGAATTTTGGAGATGGTTCTAGCGATATTTTGGAAGAAAATCCAATTCACATTTATAAAAGTGCCATGGAGTATCAAGTAACATTGACAATAATAGATAATAATGGTAGCAGTGCATCAAGTACTACATATGTGTCAGTAGGAACTTCAGAAAATGATCCGCCTGTTGCTAAAATAAATAATTTGCTAGAAACGGCCAAAACAGGAAATCGAATATTGTTTGATGCTAGCGAATCTTATGATCCTGATGGTGATACTTTGGACTTTTTATGGGAATTTGGCGATGGGCATCATTCTTATGATGAAAATACGACTTATCGGTACTCTTCACCAGGAACATATACTATTACTTTGACTGTTAGTGATGGTGAATATAATGATGTTGCCACTACAATTATTACAATAAAAACAAAGAAATCTTCTAGCACATCTGGTTTTGAAATAATGTTGTTAATTGCTGCAGCAGCAATAATTTTGATTATTAACAAAAAAATAAAGGTATAAAGCCGATGGAGGGATTTGAACCCCCGACCTGCTGATTACAAGTCAGCCGCTCCTCCAACTGAGCTACATCGGCGTCAATTCTTTCTAGCCGTAATATCAAAACACATATAAAACTCATGGGGTGCATATGATTTTATTTTATTTATCTCAATATTCTCAAGAATGATATTTTTTCTATCTGCAACTTTTATAAGCAACTCAATATGGTCAGTAATTTTATCGTTAGATAGTATGGTATAATAGTGAATTGACGATTTTTCGTCGACTATACCTAAAGCATATTGAAAAAACTCAGAGGATTCCAATGGCAAATTCATTATTATTCTATCAATAGAAAGTTCTTTTGGTATAAGTTTTTCAATATCTTTCGAATTTCCATTAATTAACTCAATTTTATCTAGTATATTATTAACTCTAATATTTTTATTAGCATAATTAATTGCATTTTCGTTTTTGTCAATAGCGTAAATAATTTTGGGATCACTGTTTTTGGCAATCATTATTGGAAAAGGAGCAACACCAGTAAACATATCAACAACTGTTTCGCCAGGTTTCGTCATTTTTGTTATTCTTCTTCTTTCATTGGCAAGACGTGGGGAAAAATAAGTTTTTTTCACATCAAGATAAAAATTTAATCCATACTCATGATGGCAAGTTTCTGTTTGCTTTTCACCAGCAATGATTTCAACATTTCTTGTTCTGTATTCTCCAGATACTGGTTTAACAAGGCAAACTGTTTTTGTATTTTTATTAGCAAGAAGTAAAGAGTTTCCTATCTCTTCTTTAAAACCCATAAGTTTTTCGTCTAATTTTAGTAGGATAATATTTCCTATTACATCATAAGATGTTGGTAGTTTCTCTTTTAGATTCTCAGGTATTGAGACAATATCCTTGTAAGACTGTGGTTTATTTCTATTCATCCTATTTTCACTTGTTAATCAAAATCGAATATAAAAACTAGTCCCGCCTCCCGGATTTGAACCGGGGACCTGCCGGTAACGGCCATAGGGTCTACAGCCGGCCGCTCCAGCCAGACTGAGCTAAGGCGGGTTTAAACCGCAATATTAATAGGTATATTTATTTGTTAAGGTCTGTTTATAAAAAATTTATGAAATATGGTATAATTGTTTGTCCTAATTGTAAAACAGCAAAAATTGTAGATCTTTCATATAAAACCTCTAGATGCAATAGTTGTAATAAACTTCTGAAGTTAGCTAAACTGAGGGTGTTGTATAAATCAGACTCTCAACAGGAGATTAGGAGTGTTATTGGAGAAGTTAATAAAAAAGTATCAGGCCATAAGCATGAGAGATAGATAACAAAATTTATTAACTTAAAAAAAATGCAGTTGCAGAAGTAGGTGTTGCTTAGTTGAGCAGTATAAAACGTATAATATTGGATGTTTTAAAGCCACATAAACCATCTATTATAGATGTAGCTAAGAGACTAAGTTCTTTAGAGGGTATTTCTGGAGTTAATATCTCTCTTGAGGAAGTAGATGCTGAGACAGATAGTGTTAAAATTACTATTGAAGGTAGTAATATTGATTATGATGAGGTCAAAAAGGAAATTACCGAATGTGATGCAGTTATTCATTCAATTGATGGTGTATCTGCAGGCATTAAAATGATTGATGAGGTTAATACACCCCAAGATCGTTAAAATTTTTATTTATATCTAAAAATAATATTGAGTTTTTGCCTATATTTATGCATATAAATAATCACCTGTTATCTTATGTGAACCTGCGCCTAAAGATAGGGAAAAACGCAACTTTTATAAAGAAGGTAGTTATTTAGGGTGAAAAGAGGGTCCGGTGAGGACACGGATGCCGAAAGTTCATGTCTATATTAGATATGAATATGGACTTTCGAATCGATTCACGGTGTGAGTCGGTACCGTGGAGAGGAACTGGGCTATAAATTGAGGAATGGATGATAGTATACAAAAATTTGGAGGAAAAAATATGAAAGGAAAAAAAATAATTGCAACTGTAGTAGTTTTAACAATGATATTTTCTGCTATGGTTGTCTTGAATCAAGTAACAGATTTTAAGATAGTTGGAAAAGCAAGTGCTGCGACTACGACTGCTGAAATTTCTGATAACGGTACTAGAACTGTTGGTGCATATACGTTAGGTCTTTATCCTGGACAACTTATTGAATATAAAGTTACAGATAACAGTCTAAATGCATCTGAGAAATATTATGTAAAGGTCGCGAATGTTAGTGGAAACTGGACAAAATTGAAATTTTCATCATCGTCCGATCAAACATCAGATGCTTTTGGTGATCTAACTTTTATGGTTCATGTACCTGGTTGGACTGAACTTGATGCCAATCCAATAGGTCAATGGAATATTAGTCTTTTTGACAAAGATGGCACTAAGCAAACCGATAACACAACTATACATATCACAAATATGTACGCAGTTAAATACAAAAATAGTAATGGTACAGAAATACCAAATTTAGTTTATAATACAAGTTATACACCATTATATGTTGAGATTTACAACTGGTCTGGAAGTTCTCTTGTTAAATTAGGTAGTGATGATGATCCTGTAATAGTTAACCTTACTTATCCCGATGGAACGTATATTTTTGGATCTAATGTTACATCTGGTAAATTTACTGTAAACTTGCCCCGTACATATACTGATTTTGATGATAATGGTAACAAGGAGATGTATTATTGGGTAAATGTAATCAATAAAAATGATGCAACTCAAAATAGTACTATTCCTTTGCCAGTCAAATTAGATGTAACATTTGGCACTTTTCCATCTGGAAAAGTTTGGGGCGATGATATAACTATATCCGGACGTATTTTAGATGGCCAAGATATGTGGTATGAAGGATATCCTGTAAAATTATATGCTCCAGAATCAAATGGGCAATATACTTTAGTATATTCTACAGATACTGATCCATACGGTTACTTCAGTGTTAATGCACTTCCAACTGGTACGGGCGAAACCGGTCATGCAGGTACATGGTACATAGGTACTGAAAAAACTGGTACATATAGGATAGATGAGACTGATACACTAAATATATCAAATTTTATATCTTATGGGCACTTTACTCTTGCATCAAAGGCTACAAGCAAAGTTAAAGTTAGAAATACAGATGCTATAGTGTCTGATTTTGATCAAACTATAAATGTCTCTGTTTACAATGAAACTTGGATGGATAATAATGAATATAAACAGATGAAGATATATGTAACTGGTTTAGATGGTTGGTATGGCGGTAAAGAATATGACAAAGATGATAAAGTATTGATGACTACGACTAACTGGACAGACTCTAATGAGAAATATTGTTATTACGAATTTGAGTGGAATTTCAATCAATCGGGCACTGCTACAATTATTGCAACATACCCAATAAATAGAACAGAAATACAAAAGACAGCCAGTCTTGCTGGAGTTGATAGCGATGAGGAAGATTTACTGCCTGACATAATTGGAACTACAACGTTTTCTGTAGTGTCTCCAGGTGCTATGACTGTCCTTGTAGACAATGTTCCCGAAGCTGTCGAAAAAGAAGATGCTGCCTGTGGTAGCGGTTGGGTCAATAAAACTACAGCATGGACCAATATATCTGTTTACGGTAGTACACAAAATACTAATAAAAATGCGACAATTAAGGTATCTGGTTGCGGTCTTAGTTACACTATTAATGAGTCAGATACTGTCGCAGGAAATGAATATCTGCTTGACAAAGGTTGGAATAATAACGGTGGTGGTGCATGGTATAATGTATCTATTATACCCAAACGCGCTGGTACACTTACAATTACCGTTACAAATGATACAAATGATCCAGTAGTAAAAGACTATGCCGTTACAGGTTTAACTGGAACTGTAACAACTTCAATTGGAGATGATTTAAAGATTACTGTGGGAACAACCGAAACAATAACTCTGACTGGTGTTAATCCACTTGCAGAAACTAAAATCACATTCTTTAATGAAAACTGGGAATGTGTAAGATTACTTAATGAATCTGAAGACTCTGGTGAGTTTAGTTTTACCCCAGACGTCGATGACATAGATCAAGTAGGACATATTGTCGTTGTAACTGGAGCAACTGTATATGGACTCTATATGTATGATATTATAGATGTAGTACCTGTCTATGATTTAACGGTTGATGTTACAACGCCTACAGTAGGTAATCAAACCCTAACAGTTGGATATGAGCAAGATGTTGTAGTACACTTAATTGACTCACAAAATAACTCAGTAACAGAAGATACACCAACTGTAATAGGTAAGCTTGTTGATGACGATCATAACGAAAACGATCCACTACAAACATTTTCCTTTTCAAATTCAGGTGGTGGTGAATTTGAGGCCACAATACATCCTTACTGGGCAGGTCAATTAATTATTACTGGATATAACGCATCATCTGCCATTAAACATAGTGGAAATGTAACTTTAGATGTGGACTATGCAACAATAACTTATGCTCCAGCAGGAACTACGGCAGGAATTGGAGTAGAAAATCTAACAGTCAATGTTTCTGCAGTGGATGCAAACGGTAATGCTCTTGAAGATATGACAATATATCTGTGGGTCAAAGAAAGCAATACAATTACTTGTGATGATCATCTATCATTGACAGACGGTATTGGTGAATTTGATATAGGTGTAGTTGGCGATAATGCAACAACAATTAACGCAACTTTACAAAACAACGATCCATCAGATGGAAATAAAACACTTGGTGTGTTTACCATTGCTTTCCCAACTTTCCAATTAAATCCTGACACAATTTATATTGGTAAGTCAAATCTGATAGTAATCACCGCTAAAGATTATGCGGGAGCTAAATTAGACGGCATCTGGCTAACACTAAGTCCAACGCAGGCGGGAACTATTGCAGAAGAACCTGATCCAGTAGAAACTGATGCAGATGGTATGGCTGAGTTCAGTGTAGATCCATCGTCAAGTGGAAAATTAAATGTTACAATAATCAAAGATATTAATGATCGTACCCAGGATATAACAACAGATACATATGTTACTGTTACTCATCTTAGAGAATTAACAATGACCTTCTCAAAATCACCAATATACGAAGGAGAAACACTAACAGTAACAGTAAAATCGGGAGAATCACCTGTTAAAAATGTTAATGTGACATTTGGAATTAATACTAAAAAGACTGAAGCAGATGGAACAGCAACATTTGAAGTGCCAGACCCTGGAGTAGATTCAGCAATATATGATGTTGAAGCTAAAAAGACAGGATACACAACTGCAACCAAGAGTATCACAGTCATTAACAAATGGGATATATCTATAATAGCCCCATCTGGTAAAATAGAAACTGGTAAATCATACACGTTTACGATAGTTGCAAAAGGACAACCATTAGCCGGTGCAACAATAACATTCAATGATAAAACATACACTTCTGACGGAGATGGAAAAATAACGCTCACAATGCCGGATACAAAAGGAGAATATACAGTTACTGCAACATTCCCGAACTATATTGACAAGAAAGTAACCTTCACAGTATCAGCATCATCAGGAACACCTGGATTCGAACTACTGACCTTGATTGCTGCACTTGGAGTGGCATTCATACTGCTCAGACGTAGACGACACTAAAAAACCAAGAGGGAAAACTTCCCTCACAATCTCTTTTTTTATTTTTTAGTTTTTTTGATAAAACCTTTTAACCAATAGCTTATAATGTTTTTTTACTGGAGTGGTAATCTACGAAAATAAGTATTGTGATACCAACGATAAACGAAGAAAAAGGAATTGGGAAGACGATAGACTCGATAAATAAAGATTTTTTTAAAAAAAAGAAATGGGACTTAGAAATAATAATTATTGATGGTGGTTCAACAGACAAAACACAGGAAATAGCAAAGAAAAAAGGAGCCAAAATAGTAGTAGAAAAACGAAAGGGATATGGTAGAGCATATAAAACAGGAATGCCAAAGGCAACTGGAGATATCATTGTAACGGGAGATGGAGATGCAACGTACCCTTTTGAACGAATTCATGAATATGTACAAATGCTTTTAGATCAAGATTTAGACTTTATTACAACAGATAGATTTGCAGAACTAAAACACGGTTCAATGTCTATAAAACACTATTTTGGAAATACTATACTGCTGTGGACTTTACGCATACTGTTTTTGATAAACATAAAGGATTCACAATCAGGTATGTGGATATTTAAGAAAAGTGTTTTAGATAGAATCCAACCTTTAGAAGATTTTAACGATGGAATGCCTTTTTCTGAAGAAATAAAGATAGAAATGTTTACAACAAAAGGCATAAAAGCAAAAGAAATACCATCTGCCCTTTATGCTCGCAAGGGAGATGTAAAGATAGAAAGTTTTGCAGATGGATGGAAAAATCTGAAATTCTTATTTCATAAAAGAATAAAATAAATTACTTCAAAGCCTCTTTTTTGCCGCCATAGAAATCCCTATCCGGGCTTAGATAATCAAAAACATCTTTTTTTATTAGAGGTTTTCCTTTTGTAATCAGATTTGCTAGGTTCAAACCAACACCAGGTCCCATCATAAAACCTTGTCCACACATGCCTATCCCAAGATAAAAACCTTCAACATCAGATGGCTTACCGACAACTGCGACACCATCTGGAGTCATTGGATACAAACCTCTCCATAATCTTCTAATTGTAAGATTCTTTAATCTAGGAATAAGATCTACCATTCTGCGTGCCATTATAGGCATAAATTCAGATGTAGAACGCCTATCAGTACCATATATCGGTTTTATAGGCGTGTAGCAGAATATAATCTGCCCTTCTAAGTTCTGGCCAAAGTAGAAATTAGCAGTCTTCCCTTTAGGACCTGGCCTTATATCTACTACCAAAGGTTCTAAAAACGGTTTTATAGGTGCAGAGATGCCAGCCTCGTGACTATCTGGGTTTACAGGTATGTTGAGCCCTGCCATCTTACAAATAGCCGATGCATCTGCTCCAGCAGCATTTACAATAGCATCTGCTCTATACTCTCCTTTATTGGTCTTAACACCCTTAACCAATAAATTGTCTTTCCCACCTTCAGTTATAAGGTCTCTCACCTTCTCAAGATAATGAAATTCAGCTCCCAACTTCACAGCTTCATTTGTAAAGGATTCTGAAGCTAGTAATGGACTAACTTGCCCATCATGTGGGGAGTATGTTCCACCAATTAATCCTTTTTCGTTTATTCCGGGTACGACCTTCTTAATTTCATCGGGACCATACCAGTCAATATCTAAGCCAAACTTTTTTTGTATGGGTAAAATTGATTTCAGTACATTTTCTTCATTCTCTCTGTAAATGGGGAAGCAATATCCACCTTCTTTCCAACCAATATCAGTACCAGTTTTTTCCTTCCAACTAGAGAAAATATCAAGACTTTGAAGACAGATCTGTATCTTGGCAGGATCAGAATGAGTGGCTCTTGCACCACCAATTGCAGCTTTGTTCTGCCCTTGCCCAGACGATGCAAGTTCATCTAAAACTAAAACTCTTAAACCTTTTTCTGAGAGGAAATGGGCAGTAGGTACACCAACTGAACCAGCACCTATTATTATGGCATCGTATTCCTTGGTCATTTTTTACCTCCCTTCTCTCTTAAAAATGATTTCAATGGCACCTCTTGTGTGAAAGGTCGTTCGACAGGTGGTGTTACTTCTTTTAGATCGATGCCCATTTCTCTAAATATTCGCATTGTAAGCTCGGTACAAGTCTTGCCACCACAAGGTCCCATACCAACACGTAAAGCAGCTTTAACTGCATTTATATCCCTTGTACCAGTTTTTTTGATGTAATCCTTGATTTCTTTCTTTGTAACTCTTTCACACCTACATATTATTATCTCATCATCATTAGGTTCCTTTACTCTTGGAATTGATTTTTTGTCAGTGGGCTTTTTAATTTGTATGCCTGCAACAAGATTCGCTTCTTTATAGGGCACTTCCAAAGATACAAGAGTACGCCTGTTTTGCCATTCTGATTTTTTCATGGCAATAACTTTGCCCTCTCCTATTACTTCGCCTTCCATTCCTGTAGTTTTTACACTTTGTCCAGTTTTTATGGTTCCTTCAGGCATCTCCCAAGGGATCACGACTCTGGCTGTTTTCTTTGTTTTATCATATCTTTTATCAACAAGGGTTATTGCAAGACCTGGACATATTGAAACACATCTTGCGCATCCTAGACAATCTCCTTCGAATTGGGGTCTACCCATCATGGTGGGTTCTTTGATTTTAATACTCTGTAGAACACATGCTTCTGTACAAGGGTTACATGGTATTTCTTGTGCACATCGGATAACCGGATAAACATCTTTGTCTTTTGGCGGTGGATAAATCCCTTTAACAGGTCCAGGTCGACTTCTTAATATGTTTACCATATCTTCCCATTCTGGAGGTACTTCCACATCAAAACCCATGTCCATTAGTATTCTTCTAGCAGTTATTCTCCCAGAAAACATGGCTGCCGATGCCTCTGCTATGATATCAGCATCACCTGCAGCATAGGTCTTTAATCCAAACTCTTCAGCTTGATTTTTTAATTCGTCTACAGGGGTAAGACCAACAGCGATGAGGAGAGTATCTGCATCAAAAACTCTTTCTGTTCCCTTTATTGGTCTAAATTTGTCATCAATCTTGGAAATTACAACTTTCTCTAGATGCTCTTTACCTTCAGCTCTTAGAACAGTATGTGATGTAAAAATAGGGATTCCAAGACGTTTTATCTTGTCTAAATGGACCTTATAGCCACCACATTCTGGTAAAGCTTCTACGATCCCAATAACATCAACACCTGCTTGAAGTGCGTGGTATGCGCCAATGAGGCCAACATTTCCACCGCCAACAATAAACAACTTATCAGTAGGTTTAACTAAATCTCGATTTACAAGAGTTTGAAAGGCCCCTGCCCCATAAACACCAGGCAAATCACAGCCAGGAAACGCTAATGTTTTTTCTCTTGCACCTGTTGTGATGAGCAATCTTTCAGGTTTTACTAGGACATATTTACCATCTCTTACTATCCCTACAAGACCATCTGAAAAGACACCAACTACTGGAGAATTTAACCAGATATCGATAGTTTTTTCATTATTTAAATTGGATGCTAGATTCTTACCTATATCCATTCCGCGACTGCCAGCATAGCAGTCTCTAATTGAGCCAAAGAAATTATGCGTTTGAAGGCTGAGTTTTCCTCCAAGATCCTGTTTATCATCGCAAACAATGCACTTTACGCCAAGTTTTCCAAGTTCTAATGCTGCTGATAGGCCAGCTGGTCCACCTCCAACAATCAAAATCTGTGTTTTTACAGTTGGAATCTCTCCACCTGTCTTAACAATCTTATCATCTTTCAATAATTCTGGAAGCCCGTCGAGGGATCTAACATCTATCCCTTCTGTTACTGGAGTAATGCAAGATTTAACAGGAATGCCATTAGCTATAACAAGACATTGTGAGCATTGGCCATTGGCACAAAACATGCCTTGGGGTGAATTATCTTTTTTATGATGGCCAAAAATGTGAATATTGTTGGCAAATAGGGCAGATGAGATTACTTCTCCAGGCTTTGCAAATAATTTTTTACCATTGAAGTTGAAGCCGACTCTATCCCTAGTTTTATCGACAGATAGAATTGGATGTTTCTTAATTCTAGAATCTGCCATTTAGAGTTCACCACCTTCTAGAGATATAAGAAGAAGTTTATACACATCTGTAATTTCAATGTCAACAGTATTCCAAGACCCTTCTCTATTGCATGTCAGTAAATGTGATTCACAATATGGAGATGTACAAAGAATTGTATCTGCACCTTTGTCAGTTGTCTTTTTCATCAGTTTAATGGCCTTACTCTTAGAATTTGAGTCTAAAATATTGAATCCCTTATTTCCACATTCATCGTTAATTTTAACAACTTTAATTCCTGGAATCAATTTTAGAATTTCAATAACTGATTTATAGAACGGATCATTTTTCATATTACATGCATGATGGACAGCTACTGTTTTGTTAATTGGAGATAAAGCATCTGATTTTCTAATCAAATTAAGCAGTTCATCTGGCAGAGAAGTTGTTTTGCCAAATTTCTTCTCACTTGAAAAGGTTGAATATGCCTCAGGAGTTCCAAGAATCAACTTCTTTGGATTTAGTTCTTTGAATAACTTTAGATTTCTAGATTCTATCTTTGATACAATTTCATCTAAACCTTTTGACTTTAGATCTAATAACCCTTTGGATGGACAGCTAAAACCATTTATAGTACCACATTTGATATTGAGTTTTTCTAGGAGCTGATATATTGCGTTTCTAGTTTCACTAAGATCGTAAAGATTGTGTGTTTCACCAATTAGATGAAGCATAGGCAGACAACCCTCAAAGAACACATTTTCACCATATTTTGCTGGTTTGACGGTCGAAAAAGCATCTTTTGGCTTAATGTCTGGATTGGCTCCTAAAATCCTCAAAATAACAATAGTTTCTTCGATAGGATTCATATCCTGCTCTATTGAATGTACTGTCAATTTACTGAACTTCTTTTTATTAAGTTGTTTAGAAAAATCCTCCACAAAAGCAGAAGGGTCTATAGTATCTCTAACTCCTTTGTACTGTATTCTCTCTGGAGAGATTCCTATCAATTCAAGGAGTTTTTTTGTATTTTCTATAACGTCTAGCGGATTCTCTTCCCAGGGGAGATAGTGTGAATCTGTTTTCTCATTAGGTCCAACAATAAGCAGCCCTTCCCCAGAGCGGGCAAGGGCTTTTATTAAAAATGATGGTGATATTTTTCTAGAAGACATTATTTCTATTGCACCATTGTATACTTCAAAATCCGGCGATAACGTATTCCAATAGCTTACAAGTGCCTTTGCTTCTTTGTTTTTTATCCTGTCCAGTATAAAACTATCTGACATATATCCTTGCGATATTGCTCCTGTTGGACAAACTGAGACACATGCACTGCATGAGGAACAAGCGTCATGATCAACTTCCGCCACTATTTTCTCGTCTTTAATCATCTTGTTTTGTATGGCTCTGTATGAACAGACCTCTTCACAGCGACCACAACCTATGCATAAATCTTCATTAACTGTGGGAGTTAGACTGTAGAGTTTAATTTTTTCAGTCATTTTTCCGATTTTTATATCATGCTCTGATGTGCCTTTTTTTGTAATCCTCTGGGATAATTCTGATGGAACCTTCAAAAGAAATGCTTTATTATCAATTTTAGCAACTAGCTGTTTATGGTCACAATTTGGTATGCAAATCGAGCAAAGATAACAGGGTCCGCAGGTGAAACATCTTGATGCTTCTTCAACTGCTTCAAAGTCGTTTAAACTCTTCTCTACCTCATCAAAAGATTTTATCCTATCTTGTTTTGATAATTTTCCTGGAGAATGAATAGATTTTGTATATGTGTGTTTTTCAACAACAATCGGTACTTTTGCTGCCGTATCTTCTTTTATGCTGTTTCCTCTGAGATATGAATCTATTCCTTTTGCTGCCTGATGCCCACGACCAATTGCTTCAACAACAGATGAAGGTCCTGTTTCCACATCACCTGCTGCAAAAATGCCTTTGATGTCTGTAAAACCATAATCTTTAACTTCTACTCTTCCTCGATTATCAATGATTTCTTTGTTTTTTACATCTGGTTTGGCCCCAATGGCTGGGATAAGAATGTCTGCTTTTACGGTAAACACTTTGTCTTTAATTGGGATTGGTCTTCTACGACCTGACTTATCAGGTTCTCCAAGTTTTGCTTTATAAAATTCTACTCCTTGTACTTTCTTGTTTTTAACAATTATTTTTTTGGGAATGGCAAGTGTTATTATTTTTACTCCTTCTTCTTCAGCGTCTATGACCTCTTCTTTTTCAGCAGGCATTTCCTCATACCCGCGACGATAAACTAGTGTAACTTTTTTTGCACCAAGTCTAATTGAAGATCTAGCTGCATCGAAAGCGGTAGAGCCACCACCTATGACTACTACTTCTCCTTTGACGTCAATAGGTTTGTCGGCTTTTATTCTCCATAAAAATTCTAGAGGATCTATAACTCCATCTGAACCTTCTCCATCAATTCCAAGTGGTAACGATTTTGGGGATCCTGTGGCGATAAGAACTGCTGAAAAACCTTTCTTTAAGAGGGATTTAAAATCTTTGATCTCTTTGTTTATCTCTATTTTGATCCCTAAGCCCTTAATCCAGTCAATTTCTCTCTTCAAAACCCTATCTGGTAATCTGTATCTGGGAATTGCATAGCGTAGCATTCCTCCAGGATATTCATTTTTTTCAAAGACTTTTACAGGATATCCTAATCTTATTAAGTCTACGGCAGCAGAAAGACCGGCTGGACCAGAACCTATTATAGCTATTTTTTCGTTATATTTTTGTTCGCAAGACTCGGAAACAAGTGGTCTTCTGGCAAGTTCATAATCAGAAGCATATCGCTTTAATGCTCTAATGGAGACAGGATCTCCTTTTTCTGACTGTTCACAAGATTCTTCACAAGGTCTTGTACAAACCCTGCCACAAACTGCTGGAAAAGGGTTTGCCTGTCTAACTACTTCTATGGCCTTTTCAAAATCTCTGTTTGATATTAGACCTATATATGCTTTTACATTGATTCCTGCAGGACATGCATTGGTACATTTAGGGAGTCCTTTGAGCTCGATATTATATGTTTTACCATCGACCTTTAGGATATTTTCTTTTTCACGAAATATTGTTTTAGTGTCTCTTTGTTTCAGAAGTACTCCCCACGAGTGTATATAGGAATAGTTTAAAAATTATTAGGATAAAAATTACTTGATTTGCACGTCTTTGATGGAGTGGTGTCGTTGAGCAAGTTTTCGTATTAAATCGATATTACGCCCGCCCTTGCCGATAATTTTTGATTTATCACTTATTTTTACTTCAATCTTAGCAACTATTGAATCGCCTTCGCCTTCTAACTCTATCTTAGTTACTTCATAGGGCTTACAGAGATTTAAGATAAATTTCTCTTTATCGTCATCAAACTCTACAAATTTTATATTTTTCTTAAAAAGTTCTCTAAGTTTCTCTAGATTTTTAGCTTTGTATCCAATGGCTAGACCTAATTGACCTTTTCTAACGATAAGAACTACTTTGTCGTCTAGTATAATACAATCAAGAATATCAGTTTTTGTGATTTTGCTAGCCATATTTATGTACTGGATATCCTCGTTTGAAATCATTATATCTGTCATAAAAAACTCTCTATTTTTTTAAAAGATTGAGTACGTTTGTTCCACCATCTTCTAGAATAGCAAAAACAGAAACAGCAAAAGATTTTCCACACGTATATCCAAGGTCTATAGAACTAGAGTTTGTATTGTATACTGGTATCTTTTTCTTCTGGGCTATGTTGTACATCTCACCAGAATGTGGGCAATTTTTAGACATTATTATTAATTTAGCAGAACCATCATTTATAGCTTGCTTGGTTTGCTTTGTGCCAATTTTAACTTTACCTTTTTTTAGTGTGTTTTTAAGAACTTTCTCTATATCTACCATTCAATATCACTTCTTTGTTTTTCTTTTCATAACCAACTCAACTGCACCAGTACCAAGATTAACAGGTTGTCCAACAATAATATTTTCTGCAACTCCACCTAACTTGTCAGTTTCACCACGACGTGCGGCTTGTAGTAGATGACTTACTGTGATCTCAAAAGCAGCTCTGGATAATACTGATTCTTTTTCTTTGCTGACACCATGCCTTCCTATGGCTCGTATTGTACCATCTGTTGTCATAATGTCTGCAACAAGCATAATATGTCGCAAATCAACATTTAATCCCTGCTCCATTAACGTGTTATAGGCTTCTTTTATAATCATGTTACGGGCTGCTTCTATCCCAAGCACACGCCCGACTGCCTGTATGTCATTTGTATTGGTTCTAAAAGGATCAACACCTTCAACCTTTAGCACTTGTTCTAAGTTACTGCCCTCGCTATATATCACATAACCTTCTCCAGGTTCTTTACGTATGATTACACGTTTTATACCATCAATTCCTTTGACCTTTAGATCTTTGAGCGTCTCTGTCACATTAAGTAGTTTTTTGAAACTAGGTTCATCAAGTGTTATTTTAATTACGTCTTTTTCAACACTTACACCTATCCCTTTAATCTTTTTTATATTGTCTAATAATTCATCTAAAGTTATATTCTTATTTTCCATTGTCTTTTTGTCTGGTTTTACATAAGTTACAAGATTTGTTAGGTCTGTTTCTATGTCAGCTATACTGTTTAGCTTTGCAATTTCTATCTTATTTGCAACTTCTTTAGCAAGATTGGAATTCACACGATACTCATCTCTTAGATATATGTTCATCATAGGTGTAGATGGAATTGAGCGAGCATCTACAATTTCAATAAGACGTGGAAGACCAAGTGTAACGTTAATTTCAGCTACACCTGCATAGTGAAAAGTCCTCATCGTCATCTGAGTTCCAGGTTCGCCGATACTCTGCGCACCTACAATACCGCATGCCTCAGAAGGATCAATTTGATTTTTATTGTATTCGGCTATAGCCCTTTTTATTATTTCTTTTAATTTCAATTTAAGAGATTTATCGTCAGATATCTTTTCAATAATTCCATTAATTACCAATGTTGGTAGAAATTCATCACCTAAAATTTTTCCAATCTCTTTTCTAAGTTTTTGATGTTCGGAAGATTCTCTCACCTCTTCAGGATCTGCGACGATTATTTTTTCTACCTTTGTTTCTTCTTTAGATTTTTTTCTTTTCTTAGTTGTTTCAGCAGATTTTCCTTCTTTTTTCATTGCAGTTTTGTTAACTTCTTTAACCTTTTTTTCTTTGGCTTTCTTATTCGGAGTTTTCTCTACTTTCTTGGTTGGAGTTTTTGTACCAGATTTTTTTACTTTGCGCTCTGTACTTTTTTGTTTCACTTCTTTAGTTTTTGATGGAGATTTTGCAGACTCTTTAATCTGTTTCTTGATTTTTTTCTCTTTTTTTACAATTTTTTTTGCCATTAAATCCCCTCTTTGATATCGCTAATAATACGATTAACGTCTACAGCATTTCCACCTATGCTTCTAGTAGGATCAACACCATCTTCGCCATATATGAATTGAATAATTTGTCCGCCAGAGTGACGTACAGTCCCATCGTTTTCGACTTTAACATCTTCTAGAGCATTGATGAGACGTCTTTGCATGTAACCAGAACGAGAAGTACGCACAGCTGTATCCACCAGACCTTCACGCCCTCCCATTGAATGGAAGAAGTATTCGGTTGGGGTTAAGCCTATTTTATAACTAGATGCTACGAAACCCTTAGCACTAGCTCCAAGGTCGTGTTTTTTAAAGTGGGGCAAGGTTCTATACTGGTATCCTCTATGAATTCTTTCACCTCTAACTGCCTGTTGCCCTACACAACCAGACATCTGAGAAAGATTAAGCATAGAACCACGAGCACCAGATTTTGCCATAATAACGGCACTATTATTCAAACCAAGATGTTTACCAGCTATTTCACCAGCCATGTCTCTTGCTCTACCTGTTACTCTCATTATCTCCATTTCAAGAGTTTCTTCTAAACTTCTTCCAGGTAATGATTCGAGCTCGTCGTTTTCATATGCTCCTACTAGGCCACTAATCTTCTTCATAGCCTTTTCAAGACCATCATGAATTTGTCTTTTTGCTTCATCTGGAATATCCTCATCGTCTATTGCTGTTGTAAAGCCAAACAAAGTTATTGCTGCAATCCCCATTTTTGTTACGTTGTCAATAAACTCACGGCCGGCATCCATTCCATGGTCACGTATTATCCGATCAAGTATTCTTCCTTTAAAAGCACCTATGCTGTTTTCATCAATAGTTCCTTGTTTTAAAACTCCTTTCTTGATTATAACATATGCATCATATGGACAATCAGGTGCGGTACAAGTTTCACAATTCAAACATGTTTTTGCTTTATATTCTAAGTTTAAATCGTCAGGTAAGAGAGTACTGAATATTTCCCTTCCGGTAACATATTTTTTTCCATTTTCTTCTTCGACGTTAGATATTGCTCCTTCATATTTTATTGCGTTAAGAATATGAGCTGCATTTTCAAGAGATATTTTTTTATTGTTGTGCGTCAATAGAAAACATCCAGAAATGTGATCATGAATTCCGCCTATGATTGCACCACCAAATCTAGGTGAAAGTATATTTTCCTGAACTTTCATAAGAATTTCAGCTTCAGCTTGCGCCTCTTCACCTTGCAACAGGTGAAGATTCATTTCATCTCCATCAAAATCTGCATTGTATGGAGGACAAACACTAAGGTTAAATCTAAAGGTTTTATGTGGTACAACTTTGACCCTGTGAGCCATCATGGACATTCTGTGTAATGATGGTTGTCGATTAAATAATGTAATATCTCCATTTGTAAGTTGTCTCTCGATTTTTGCACCCACATCAAGTTTCTCAGCAACCTCATCAGCGTTTTTTTCTGTAACTTTTATACGCTGTTTCATGCCTTCCATGTCACGGATTACATAATTGACAGAGGGCATGTATTCATCTGGATCGTTAGAAATTGATGCTTTTTTTCTAATGATCTCTTTACACCATTCAATATTGTGAGGTGTAACCTTAACGGGGACAGTCAATTCTCTTGCTATTTCGATGGGGACACCTATTTCATTTATACTAAGATTTGGATCTGGTGAGATTACAGTACGGGCTGAGAAATTAACACGCTTACCAGAAAGATTACTTCTAAAACGCCCCTCTTTACCTTTAAGACGCTGTGCAAGTGTTTTAAGAGGCCTTCCAGAACGGTGACGAGCCGGTGGGATACCAGATGTCTGGTTATCTAGATAAGTTGTTATGTGGTATTGTAAAAGCTCCCACAAATCTTCAACAATAAGTTGTGGAGCTCCAGCATCTCGATTTTCTTGTAACCTTTGATTAATACGGATAACATCTACTAGTTTATGGGTAAGATCATCTTCAGATCTTTCACCAGTTTCTAATGTAACTGAAGGTCTAACAGTAACTGGAGGCACCGGTAAGACAGTGAGAACCATCCATTCAGGTCGTGCAGAGTTTTTATCAATGTCTAATAATGGTAAATCTTCGTCAGGTATTTTTTCAAGCCATTCTCGTACTTCTGATGGTGTTAGTTTTTTACCATTTTCCCTGAGAGATGTTGGTTTATCTAATTCGATTTTACCGGTTTCTCTGCCACAATGGGGGCATTTGTCAGATTTTACAGCTTCTTTGATAACCTGTTTTAGAAGATATGTTGTGTTTCTTCCTTCATATTTTAATTTATTAAGTTCATCAAAAAAATCAGCTCTTTGTTTTGGGGTAAGAAGCAACTTACCACATTCTCTACAGGTTCCGCGTAAGCAATCTCTGATTGTTTTGACAAGACCTACATGGATTACAGGCATTGCAAGATCTATATGTCCAAAATGTCCTGGACATTTGTCTTTTCCAACTCTCTGTCCACAAGTTTTACATCTTAAACCTGGTTCGATAACTCCCAACCTAGGATCCATAAGACCCATTGCTATTGGAAAACCATCATCATCGTATGTATCTGCAGTAATGACTTTTGTAGCACTCATTTTTCTAATTTCTTGTGGCGACAATAATGAGAAGGATATGCTGCCAATTTTTTTTGTTATACTTCTAGATTGTTCCATTTTATCCCCCCTATACCAGTGACTCCAGCCGTATTCTTGGCGCTATAACTAAAGATTTTAGTTCATCAATCAAAAGTTTGAAAGCATAGCTCATTTCAATTGGATAAATATCTGCTTTATCTCCACAAACCGGGCAACGTAATGCCCCATGTCTATCTTGTATTGCTACATGTCCACAGACGTTACAGATATATTTAATTGTAAGATCAGACTCATCAAGCAAACGATCTTTTATAACCATTGACGCTCCATGCCCAATAAGGCAGTCTCTTTCCATTTCACCGAAACGCAAACCTCCTTCTCTTGCACGACCTTCGGTTGGTTGGCGCGTAAGTATCTGTACTGGTCCACGACTTCTTGCATGTATTTTTCCTGCTACCATGTGGTGTAACTTTTGATAATAAATACATCCAACAAAAATATCGCATTCTAATGGTTTTCCTGTTTCACCGTTATATAAAATCTCTTTTCCATTGTGTTTGAAACCGTTTTCTACAAGTGCTTTTCTCAAAGCTTCTTCCGTTTCTCCACTGAATGCTGTACCGTCAACAGTTCTTCCTTCAAGAGATCCTACTTTACCACCTATCATTTCAAGTACGTGACCTACGGTCATACGGCTTGGAATTGCATGTGGATTAATTATAAGATCGGGCGTCATACCATTTTCAGTAAATGGCATATTTTCTTGAGGAACAAGAAGCCCTATAACCCCCTTCTGGCCATGTTTAGAAGCAAATTTATCTCCATACTCAGGTATACGTTGTTCTCTAACAGTAATTTTAACCATTCTAGATCCATTTACTGACTCAGAGAGCATAACTTTGTCGACAGTTCCACCTTCTCCATGCTGTACTGTAACTGATGTTTCTCTTCTTTTTTGTGGTGTGAGGAAATCTGTTGGTTCTTCTAAAAATCTTGGAGGAGAAGTTTTTCCAATTAACACATCTCCGCCATTAACATCACTTTCTGGTGAAATTAGACCATCTTCACCTAAATTAACGTATGCCTCCTCGCTTCTAACACCGCGACATTCAGGATCTGGCACTTCAAAATGATCTTCTTGCCCACCAGGATAACGTTTTTCTTCACTGCTGTAAGTCCTAAAGAAAGTACTGCGAGCAAGCCCTCTTTCAATACTAGATTTGCTCATAACAAGAGCATCTTCCATGTTGTAGCCTTTATATGAAGCCACAGCAACAATAAAGTTTTGACCTGCAGGCCTCTCTGCAAATTTAATGTATTTAACAGGATGTGTTTGAACAACTTGTGCTTGAGGATAGTGAAGCAAATGCCCTCTTGTGTCGGGTCTTATTCTATAATTTGCAGCTCCGAAACCAAGAGATTGTTTTCCCATACCTGCTCCCATTGTAATTCTTGGTGATGAATTGTGTTCTGGATACGGAACAAGAGATGACCCAATTCCAAGAATACACATGGGATCCATTTCCATGTGAGTATGGTCTGGTGTAATGTCATCTTCAGTAAGTGAAATAAGAGTGTTTTCCTCTTCTTCTGCATCAATATATTCAACAATTCCTTCATTGATAAGATCTATCCATTTCTTTTTTCCATCTTTTAGATCTTCAAGATATTTTTTTGTAAGACGTAATTTACCATTTTCAACAATTACAAGTGGTCTTCTCAATCTGCCGCAATCACAATTAACAATTACATCGTTCGCATCTTCATAATACGCAACATTTACCTCGTTGTTTAAAAGACCTTTTCTACGTCTTTCTCTAAGCTTGTTAACTAATTCTCTTCCATTGGAATGCATTCCTATTAAGTCTCCGTTGAGATAAACACGTGTGCCTGTTGCTTTCTTTGTAATTTCTTTAATGCCAAGATCTTTTAGGACGCCTTCTACTTCTTTTTCTGGAAAACCTTCTGATATTTCAACTGCTAAAGCAAGATTTTTCACAAGACCACAATTTGGCCCCTCTGGTGTTTCATTTGGACAAAGTCTGCCCCATTGTGTTGAATGTAAATCACGGGCTTCGAAGTGAGGTTGAGAACGTGTTAACGGAGAGGTAACCCTTCTTAAATGACTAAGAACAGCAAGATTGCTAGTTCTGTCAAGTAATTGTGAAATACCTGCTCTGCCACCAACCCAGTTACCAGTTGCTAGAGCATGATGAATTCTTTGACTAAGTACATCTGAACGAAGCGATGAGCTTATCTTTATTTCCTTGCCTTTTGCATGTATTCTTTCAATCTGATATTTGAGGTCTTTACAAAGAGCAGTAAAGGCAACACGGAATAAATCTTCCATTAAATCTCCAGCTAATTTGAGACGTTTGTTTGCATAATGGTCCTTATCGTCAGGTTCTCTTTTACCAAGTGCTAATTCGAGAACTGCCATACCCATTCTAGCCATAAAAACAGCTTTTGTTAGACGGTCCGATGATTCATTACCAAGATGAGGCAATAGATTTTTATCCATCAAAGTTTCCACTCTTTTAATACGATATTCTTTAGCTTGCCCTCCAGCAAATTTTTTACCAAGATATGCAACTGCTTCTTCTTGTGTTGTAATTCCATACTCGTTTGCACATTCCTCGATGTTTGCAAGCACATACGGCTCCATTTTTGGATCTACGCTTATGACATCTACGATTTCCTCGTCATTTTCCATTCCAAGAGCTCTTAAAAGAATCATTAAAGGTATTTGACCATATGTTGTTGGAAGTGAAACCATTAACATTCCATCGTTTTTCTTTTCAACAACAGTTAAAGCACGATACCCTTCTCTTTGTGAGAATACTTTTGCGACTTCGATATCTCTGCCATATCTGTTTGTAGTCTCAACTAAAACTCTATTGGGTGCAAGGTCTTCAACGGTGATAAGAACTCTTTCAGTTCCATTGCTAATAAAATAGCCACCAGGATCAAGCGGATCTTCTTGCATCTTTTGTAATTCTTCTTTGTATTCTTTGTAAGACAATTCATGACCTTTTTTATCTTCAACGCTTTGTTTAGCTACATTGCAAGCCTTTGATTTTATCATTATCGGAAGCTCACCAATTCGCACTTCCTCTGGTTCATATTCAACATCATCTTTGACTGGAATAAATTCAAGAGTAAGAGGTGCTTCATACGTAAGATCTCTAAGACGCGCTTCCATTGGAGTAAGACCTCTAATCGTACCGTCAGCCTCTTTTACTTCAGGTTTTCCTATTGTTATTCTCCCAAATTTGATCTTATATCCCTCTATTTCAGGATATATGTATCCTCGTTCCATTTCTTCTTCTTGGCCGATAATTGTACTATCTACAATATTCTGTAATCGACGATCTAGAAAATCATTATATGATGCTATTTGGTGATTAACTATACTACGTTCTCTATAAAAAGAATCAACTAACTCTCTCATAACTCTTGCACCTAATTTTTTTATTTATTACTTTCAACAACAAGCCTATAAACTACTGCTTCTCCAGCAGTATGGCTTTTCCTAATTATTTTTATTATTTGTCCTGATTTTGCTCCAATAGAAACGCAGACCGGATCATCATTCATAATCTGAGGAAGTTGATCTGGTGTTATGGCATACTCTTTAAAAAGTTGTTTTTTTTCTTCTTCAGTCATTATTTTATGCTCTGGGACTAGTTCGTGTTTCATTATATTAAAGTGTTGTTGAGATTCTTTTGATTTTGCCATCTTAAATCATTCCTCCTAGCGTCTCATGTTTTAAGGAGCGGGCCTGAAGGGATTCGAACCCTTGGCCACCTGGTTAAAAGCCAGATGCTCTACCTAGCTGAGCTACAGGCCCATAAAGGCCCAGGACTCAAACTACTCTATACTCACACATTTTTATATATTATACTCTAATCAACATTAACCATGAAACAGCTTACCGGTGATATTGATTCTTATATATATATTTTATGGAAAAATAGATTTTAGGATTAATTTATTTTTTTTCTTTTGAAATATTATTTCATAATCCTCAAAAATAGGGTATCTTCCAAGTAGTACAGGTATATCATTTCTACTAGATACATGTATTTCTATGTCTTTATAAGTATGGCTGGCATTTTTTTTACCAAGGATCATATTTAATACTGCTTTATAGAGCATAGTTTCGCCACCTGCAGTATCGACCGCTCCTGCCTTTTTTAATTTCAATCCCAAATATTGTGCGATGGGCATCGGAATAACAATAAAATCACCACCAGAATCTAAAAGAGCATCTATAAACGGTGTATCTTTACCATTAAAGTAAAACTTAACGGGAATTACTGGATATTTATAGTAGTCAAATACAAAGTCTGGTTTTTCCATGAGAATTTATGTAAATACATTTATTTAGATAATGTTTTTGATATTATTTTTCCAAAAATAGAAGTGTAAATTTTAAAAACCTCTTAATTCAGTTTTTCCAGTTAGAACCTTTGATATTTTTATTTCATCATTTGGAAATTTTTCCTCAGGAAATTTTTCCTCAGCAATCTTTAGTATATCTTCGACATTGGCACTATGATCTACAATTTCATCGTTGAACAGTAAAAGCCATTCGCCAGAGAATTTCTTTGATATTTCTTCCTCTTTCATCGAAGGATATAGTACACTTATATACTATATAAAATTTGCTATGTTTCAGATGTTTTATCTCCAATTTTTTGATTTTTAGACAATCTGGAGTATTAATTGTAGAAAGTTATTTATATTAGAACTAACAACCTATAATACACAAAAAATGCAAGAAGAGGGTTGAATTATTTATGAACATAATAACATTGGACGATTTATCAAAAGCGATATCTAACCGTGTAGGAATAGGTATAGAAGAGGCACGTAGAGATGCGGGTTTTGTAATGGATATTTTCGGCTTTCAAGATCGCGTTATAGATAATGTGTTAGATCCAGAAGATAGGCAACTTTTCTACATATTGGAAGAGGAAGGTATGCTTACAACTGAGCGGGAGGAAACAACTCTCTATGATGGTCGCGAATGGAGAACACATTATTGGGTCATCAAAAAAGATGTAATTCTTAATTTTGCTCAAGATGAAAGTAAAAGAACAAGAAGTGTTTTATCTGATAAACCTACTCTAGAAGATATTTCAGATGAAGCAATTTATGATGAATTGGAAGAAGATGTTTGGGTTACAAGGAAAAAAACTACGTAACTCCTTATATTTTCCAATAATTCTTTCTTTTTAAAAAAGTTAATAACCATCTTTTAGTTTCCTTTTTTTCATAAATTTGGAGGCATATTTAATTTATAAGGGTGAAATTATGCCAGAAAGAAAGATTATTAGTTCAGAATCGGTAACAGAGGGACATCCTGATAAAATGTGTGATCTTATATCAGATGCAATACTTGATGAAGCTCTTAGACAAGATAAAAATTCTAGAGTTGCTGTTGAAACTGGTACAAAGAATGGAGGAGTAATGGTATTTGGTGAAATGACAACTGCAGGGTATATTGATATCCCAAGAGTGGTCAGAAATACCATCAAGGATATAGGTTATACTAAATCAGAATATGGAATAGAATGGGCAACATGCTCTGTGTGGGTTCAAATAACAGAACAAAGTCCTGATATTTCACAGGGAGTAACTGAAAAAAACGGTCTTCATAAAGGGCAAGGTGCTGGAGATCAAGGGATGATGTATGGATATGCATGTAACGAAACAAAAGAACTGATGCCTCTTCCTATTTCGCTTGCACATAAACTTACAAAAAAACTATCAGAAGTTAGAAAGAAAAATGAGGTTCCGTATCTTAGACCTGATGGCAAATCGCAAGTGTCAATCGAATATGATGAAAAAGGAAAGCCAGTTAGAGCAGATACAATTGTATTGTCCACACAACATGATGCTGGTATAGCTTACAACAGAATTAAAAGAGATATGATAGAAAAAGTAATCAAACCAGTGTGTAAAAAATGGATAGACAAAGATACGGTTTATCATGTAAATCCAACAGGCGCATTTGTGCGAGGAGGGCCTTATGCAGATGCTGGTCTTACAGGGAGAAAAATAATTGTTGACACATATGGTGGGATTGGACGTCATGGAGGAGGAGCATTCTCAGGAAAAGATCCTTCAAAAGTTGATAGAAGTGCAGCCTATGCTGCACGCTATATAGCAAAAAATATTGTTGCATCAGAAATTGCTGACAAATGTGAAATACAACTAGCATATGCAATTGGCGTAGCAGAGCCTGTCTCGATAAATATTGATTGTTTTGGTACAAATAAAATTCCTATCGAAAAGATAAAGAAACTTATTAGAGAATTCTTTCCTTTAAGACCAAAAGATATAATCAATAGTTTGGACCTTAAAAGACCAATTTTTTACAAAACAGCAGCATATGGTCACTTTGGACGTGATGATCCCGATTTTACTTGGGAAAAAACAGATAAAGCAGATTTGCTTAGAAAAGAAGCTGGATTGAAAAAATAAAACCACTTCATTTTTATCTATGGTTTTTTCGTTAGTTTAAAGTATATGGGATATTATTAAAAATTTGTGGATTTGAGCGAAGAGAAAAAGAATAGGATGGTTTACGGCATAATTTCAATTGTTGTAATTATTTTAATAATTATTACAGTTATTTTTAGTTCAAATTCAATTACTGAGTCATATATTGATGACAAATACATCTCAAACGGTTGGATCGAAGATATTAATGATCGAGAGTACAATGAAAGACTGTTTGGGTTAGAAAAACAAGCGAGTTTTACATATAGAATAGATGGCAGTTATCCGGCTTATGTCTCTGTTACCACTATTAAAACACTTTTTCTTATGAATGAAAAAGAATTATTTGATAAAACTGTAGAAACAATAACGACTGAAGCAAAAAATCAAAATATTTTGCTCAATACTAGTTCTAAAATCACTGGAAGTAGAATACTTAATAATACACATAAGACAAGCTATGTTATTTATGATGGTACAGACAATTCTAAAAATATCTCTGAAGAAATAAAGATAATAGGAGAATGTTGGAATTGTGCTGCCTCGGGAACATCAATTATATGTATAGGTTATGCCCAGATAACAGACAATGCTGCCAACAACTCTTCTGTAAATCTTAATAACTGGGCAAGAATCTTAAAAGACAAAGACGGCACGTTTGTCAACACATATGGTTCAAATATTTTTCAAGGGGAAAATGGGCTGATATTTAATGTGATATGCCATTAAATTTTCATTCTTCTTTGATTTCGACTTTTTGTATCTTATAATTTAACGGACATTTTATATCCTCAATGACTTTTGTTATTGTATATTCTTTATCTTTCTGTACAGGCGTTCTACAGATTTCGTAATACTCGCAGCCTATACTATTACAGTCTTCTTTTTCTATTTTAGTCTTAGATCCTTCAAAGTATTCTTTGCTGATAGAAGTTACGATTGGGAGTTCCTCCACTTCTACTACTGCTGCAGCTCCTTCGTGGATTTTACAAGCATGTTTTTTGTTTCTAATATTTGTAATTCTATAGTGTCTGTTAGCTTTAAGATTAAAACAGACAGTTTTAAGTTTGCAATTTCGACAATCATTATTTGGCCCCAAATAAATAAACTCCGCTCCTTCAGAGGCAAGCTTTTCTCCTATTAGTGTTACAAGAGGCATATTATGTTACTCCAGTTGTTTTGGCAACCTTTTTAGCAGCATCTTCAGTTAAACCAGTTTCACCAAGAATTGTATATCTCTCAGGTCTTATTTCGTGCGCTCTAACGAGTGCTTCAATAATTTTCTTCTTAGAAACGCCAAGTTCCTCTGAGGTGGTAGGTGCACCTATTTTCTTTAAAGCATCCCTAATTCTTTCCCAATCACCACCGTGAAGATAAATCATCATTATTGCACCAATACCACATTGTTCACCATGCATGGGCTTCCGTTTTCTACGACCCTTAAGCATTATGCCAGGTCCAAGATGATCTAGCATATGAGAAAACATGTGCTCAGAGCCAGATGCAGGTCTTGTATTCCCTGCAACACTCATTGCAACGCCAGAAACTATCATAGCTTTCACTCCGACCCATACGGATTCTTCGGTATATGGCTTGAATTCGTCCAGATTGTCTAAAATTAATTCAGCAGCAGTCTTTGCTAAAACAGCGGCATGGCTACTATATTCTTCATTTTTAAGCCTATATGCAAGCTCCCAATCCATAACCGCCGAAATATTTGATATGACGTCGGCACAACCTGCTGCAAGCATCCTGTAAGGTGCTTTGTGTATAACTTTCGTATCCGCAAGAATGGCTAAGGGCGATACTGCTGTTTTTGATACAGATCCTTTACTACTCTTCAAAGAAGCACGTGGAGATGCAATACCATCATGTGCCGCAGACGTTGGTACACTAATAAAAGGTTTAGAAAGCTCATAAGCAGCAAATTTAGTAACATCTATGACACTTCCACCACCAACACCGAGTAATAAATCAATCTTTTTTTTATGGGCATAATTAATTACTTTGTTGACCTCTCCAACAGTTGGTGAGGAGATAATTTTATTTTCGACTTTGTACTTTGCCTTTGATAGTATTTTTTCAATATCATCACCAGAAAGTTTCATAGTTTTTTTATCAGCCACTATAAGGACATGGTCCCCTCTACCAATCCTATCGCATAATTCAGCTATCTGATCAGTTGTATTATGACCTACTATAATCTCTCTGGGAAATACCATTGTTTTTGATTTTATAAATCGTTGCATAATTTACCGGTAAACCACGGGTTTAATATATTATTTTTTCCTTTCATGCAAGCGAAACTATGAAATTTAAGTGGCCTGCAGGTGATAAACAGCATACTTTATTGATGACAATTCTTCTAATAATCTTAATTACAATAGTGGTTGGAGTAATACTATTTCCCACACTCTTCTATGATAATTGGATGTGGAAATATTATTGGGGTCCAGTTGTTGCAGATTCACAAGGAGGAACTGCTGTATTTAATGGTGTAGAAGCACATGAAGGATACACAATGATATCAGAAATTACCTATGGGATCATTGTAGCTGTAGCATTATATCTAATTTACAAACTTTTGAAAAAATTAAAGATTACAGTTGATTGGAGATTTGCATTAGCTCTTATGCCATACATTATTTTTGGACCTACAAGTAGAGTTTTGGAGGATACTGGATATTTCCAACCGCCTGTAGTTTATTGGTTTATATCCCCACTTATATATCTTCAAATAGCAGTTTACGCAATAGTTTTTCTACTATTGGGACACTATCTTGAAAAAAATTACAAATCTCTTAAATTATCTGTAAATAAGGTTGTCTTCCTTGGAGGACTCATATTTTTAATACCCTCCTTTGCATTGATTACTAGTTGGATTTTAGGTAATCAATGGAATGAAACAACTGGTGTTAGGTTTGATGTTTTTTTGATTGTTATCGGCTTGACATTTCTAATAGTATCACTGGTGTATTTGCTTGCTCATTTTTGTAAAAAAAGGAAAGAACTAATTGCTTATAAAAACCCTTTAAATCTAACAATGCTTGCAGGTCATCTTATCGATGGACTGACAAGCTATATTAGCATAAAAGACCCATTTTCTATGGGATTATATTATTCTGAGAAGCATCCTGCATCGAATTTTTTATTGGAGACGTGGGGGCCTCTTTTTCCTATTATTAAGTTCCTACTGATTATTTTTGTAATATATGTTTTTGATATTCTTTACAGAGACGAATTAAAGGAATATGCTACTCTTGTTAACCTATTGAAGATAGGGATTTTAATTCTTGGATTTTCACCAGGATTGCGAGATCTATTAAGAGTTACTATGGGTGTATGAGATTATGAGACGTCATCCTGATTGGCTCAAAGTCAAAATTGCCGGCGGTGAAAATTACGTTAGATTGAAATCTCTTCTACGTAGTGCTAAACTTCATACTATCTGCGAAGAAGCAAAATGTCCCAATATAGCTGAATGTTTTGATTCTGGAACTGCTGTTTTTCTTATATTGGGCGATATATGTACTCGTAATTGTAGATATTGCTATGTGAAACACGGGATCCCTGAGAAGCTTAATCCAGAAGAGCCTAAAGATGTTGCTGAGAGTGTAAAAAAATTAGGCTTAAAATATGCAGTTATAACGTCTGTTACCAGAGACGATTTGAATGATGGAGGTGCCAGTGTTTTTTCTGAAACTGTCAAGGAAATCAAAAAAACCAACTCACATGTTAAAATAGAAGTCCTAATCCCTGATTTCAGAGGTGATGTAGGATCGTTAAAAAAAGTCATAGATTCTAAACCTGATGTGATTAATCATAACATTGAGGTTGTAAAAGAATTATTCCCCAGTATTAGGCCAGAAGGAAGCTACGAAACAAGCCTAAACCTTTTAAAAAACATTAAAAAAGTTGATACGAGTATGAAAACAAAATCAGGTTTTATGGTGGGGCTTGGTGAAAGTAAAAAACAAATAATCAAAACCATGAAAGATTTAATAGATGCAGACGTTGATTTTTTGACCATTGGACAATATTTGCAGCCATCTAGAAATCATGCTGAAATTAAAAAATATTACACGCCAGAGGAGTTTGATGAATTTAAGCAATCTGCTCTTGAATTTGGATTTAAGCATGTAGAATCTGGGCCACTGGTTCGCAGCTCCTATCATGCAGAAAAAGCCTTTTGTTAAACAGATTTATAAAATCTTTTTTAATTCCATATGCTGAATGAAGTCAAAATCTGTTTACAAAGTTCCAAATGGCAAACTTTTGAAAATATTTTTAGATTATAATGAAAAAAATAATTTGATAAATGATATTAGTGTAACTGGAGATTTTTTTGCTTATCCTGAAGAAGCAATTGAGATTATTGAAGAAAAATTAAGGAGTACTAAGTTAGATAAAAAAATTTTACTCGAGAGAATTAGTTCAATCATTAATGACGGCGATATAGAATTTATTGGCTTGAATGCAGAGGGTTTAACTCAGGGAATATTGATGTGTTTGAAATGAAAGAGCAGTGGCGTTTACTTCATACTGAAAATAATCCTGCTTACAGAAATATGGCCATTGATTGGGCCGTATTAAAAGCCAACAGTAAAGGAAAGGCTCCGCCTACTGTTAGATTTTACACCTGGAGACCATCTGCAATTTCTATTGGTTATTTTCAAAGTTTGAAGGAAGAAATTGATCTTGAAATGTGTAAAAAATATGGGGTTGATTATGTTAGAAGAATAACAGGCGGTGGTGCAGTCTATCACGAGCATGAGCTTACATATAGCATAGTTATCCCAGAGGATCATCCGCAGATCTCAAAAAACATTATGGAAAGTTATGGTCGAATTTGTGGTGCGATAATTAAAGGTTTAGATCATCTTGGTATTGAAAGTAGATATGTGCCAATTAATGATATAGTTGTTAATGGAAAAAAGATATCTGGAAATGCTCAAACTCGTAAATCAAGGACTGTTCTTCAGCACGGTACTGTTTTAAATGATGTTGATGTGGATAAGATGTTTTCTCTTCTCAGAGTTTCTGATGAAAAAATAAAGGACAAACTCATTGCTGATGTTAAACAAAGAGTGACATCAATCAAACATATTCTTGGGAAAGAAATAGATTTTGTAAAAGTTGCTGCGGCAATGAAAGTAGGTTTCGAAGAAGAATTTAATATTGAACTTGAGAAAGGAAATTTAACCGAGCAAGAATTAGAAGATTCAAAAACATTTGAAAAAGAATACTTTTCATCTAGAGAATGGAACCACAAAAAGTGATATTGTAAAAGTTGAGAAGAAAGCAAAATATGTTTCGAAAGATTACTGTGAGGCATATTGATCTAAATCAATTTCCATCCCATCACTTGCTGCAATAACTTTTACACCTATTTTTTTAGTAAGTTTTTCAGCGAGTTCCCATGGCTTTGCTTTTATCATTGTCATACCAAAATGAGTAAGAATAGCAAGTTTTGGTTTATTTTTTGAAATTATTTTTTCTGCATCTCTCAGGGATAAATGCTCGATATTTGGGCTTTCTTCAAGTCTAACAACATTTATAATTAGTACGTCTCCGGTGTAATAAGATCCAAGATTTTTAAAGTAGCTAGTATCACTAATTAATGAAATAGTGATTTTTTCCCCAATTATGTTTAGACCATAAGTCTCTACGCCATGATGGATATGTTTAACTGGTGTTGAGAATGAAATATTTTTAAGTTTATATTTTCCTTTTTCCCTGAGAATTTCTATTTTGTCAACATATTTTCTGACATATTTTAGAATTACAGGATCTCCATCAAGCGCATCACTAGGTGCAAAAACAATTCCTCTCTTCTTCCATCCTCCATTAGTCATTGCTTCGATCATTATGTTGACGTCATTTGAGTGGTCTAGATGGCGATGAGTAAGAATTATTCCATCAAGATCCATAGGATTTAATTTAGGTTTACTGGTTAAACATCGAATAAGTGAACCTGGACCAGGATCGATAAGAACATTTGTATCATCTAATGAAAGCCAAATGCCTCCCGACTTTCTTAGCTGCTTCATAACAACAAATCTTGCACCCGCAGTCCCTAGAAATTTTATTTTGCTCATGCTTTTCACTTAAAGATTTTCAGAAAGATTTTTACAGAGTGTAGTTATTTTTTGTTTATGAACCTTATTGAATATACTTATAGCCTTGTAAGACAAATACCGCCTGGAAGAGTATCAACATATGGTGCGGTTGCAAAAGCTCTGGGAAATAGGGGATATGCAAGGGCCGTTGGAAAATGGATGAATAAAAACCCTAACGCAGATACAATGCCATGTTTTAAAATAGTTAGTTCGAATGGAACTTTAGGCGGATTTGGACTAGGTTTAAGTGATAAAATAAGGCGATTGAAAGAGGACGGCATCTCGGTAAAAGATGGAAAAATTGTAAATTTTGAAAAAGTATTTTTTGATGATTTTAAAACAAGCTATCCATTAAAGAAAAAATAAGTTATAAATCTTCCAATTCTTTACTTGACATTGTAGGAATCCCTTGGCTTTCCAACAGTTCTCTATATCTTCTTATCTGTGGCTTTTTTAAACCCTTTCGATGAATATATGCCCCTTCTACATTTGGCGTTTCATCTAATGCTTTTTTTAGCATTTCCTCATCTATATTTCCTGCATCAACATGATAACTAGGTATCATATGTCCAAATGCTACTTTTTTCTCAAGAACAATATCTGTAAATCTTGGAGCGTAATGCCCACCTCCGATACCAACTACAACTGGAATATCTTTTGCCATATCCTTCTCGCAACGATAAGAATCTAACAAATCTAAGACAGATTCTGCGATAACATTTCCAGATCGTTTTTTATTCCATTCTCTTTCATTGCTTCCTATCTCTACAAACAGTGTTGGTATTGTCAAATAGGGCCCATGGTGGGTCACCTCAAAACAAACTTGATGCTCCAATTTTTCTTCTGAGGCGTATTTCTTCAAATTTCTGAGAAGTTGAGTCATCATCTTTGGTGAAGACTTTACAAGTGTTCTTGTTTTGCCCCCAAACTCTGCTTTTCCATAATTCCCTATGGGGTGAGTGGTAAGTGTTGGCTTGCCAGATTTGCTTGTATGCCTAGATATAAATATTGCAAGATCTGGTTTGAACTCTAGCCCCTCCTGTATTTCTTTATCCAAATTTTCATGTAAAATTTTCCTGTCATTTATTGTAACAATTACTATATCCTCATTTTTTGATTGAGCATATACTGCATTCCCCTGAAAAAAAGATATTTCTTTCCATTCAGTTTTTTCTAAAAGACAGTGTTTAATATTAATGCTAGCAGGATCCTTTTTTGATGCTATAATTGTAACTGCAATATTTCTTCACCTAAAAAACAAAATAAAAATAGTTTTTTTAATGTTGCCTATATTATTCTCTTTCTTTCCTTAACATTTCTTTTAATCTCTGCATTCTTACAATGAAATGGATTCTATCCTCTAGCGAACAGACATTTGCAACGTATTTTATTTCTTCGACTTCTTCTTTTGTGGATAACAAACCTACGACCAACATGTTTTAACATGTTATTTTTTATATTAATAAGTATATAATAATTATTGTACATATGTTATCCAATATTATTTTCGAAAATTAAAAGTTATATAAAAATATATATTTATGATTGCTATGTTGTATATATAAAAATTATTTTTTAATCTGGTCTCATCACTTTAGCAATTCCGGCAATGAAGCCTAATGCAACTGGGATTAGTACTATGATATAAAGTATCGGAATCTTTCTAAAAATTACTGTGATATCATATCCATAATAATATAATAAAATAACTAACGCTAATAAAACAGGAATTAATAAGGCAAATATTAAGGGTAAAGATTCCCTATTCACTTCTTCCCTCCATGCATTTTTATTAATTTGCTATTATGAATAATTTTTGATACGATATCAATGTATATAATTAAATACTTTTAGGTATGTCTCTAAATATATATTAGAATCCAATATCTTTTTTTATCGGGGAAAATTTGTTATTTCCTTTGAAAATTTCATCTACTGGGCAGCTTGTGAATGCTAAATCCATGTAGTTGGGTCTATATCTTCCGTCTAGTGTATCCCAATAGATTTCAATGCTTTTATCATCGATTGCTAAGATTATCCCTTTATATTCTCTGCTACCTTTTCTATCTCTATATACTCTCTTTACTCTGTCGCCTAATTCAAATGCATCATACAAAGATGGGTATTTTTCCTTTTTTCGTAGTATCATATTATCAACCCATGCCATCCACTATTGTGTAACTTTTTGTAGGTCCTATTATTTAAAAGTATTATGCTAAAACACATATAACGTGAAAATGACAAAATGGATTTATTCCAAAAATATAATACATCATTTTTAATTCATAATCTGACTGATAGATATGAAAAAAGTAATTTCAACAATCATTATTTGCGTTTTATTCCTGGTTATTTTGAATTTTATATCTCCTGCAGCTAAAAGCGGATCTGAGAGTAATAACACTTTGTTTGTTGGTGGAGATGAAAATGGCAACTTTTTGACTATTCAAGAAGCAGTTGATTCAGCCAATGATGGTGACATTATATTTGTTTATGCTGGAACTTACAATGGTTCTATTACAATTGACAAGTCGTTATCCCTAATTGGAGAAGATAAAAATACTACAATAATTGATAGCCATACTTTTGGAGATGTATTAATTGTTACGAAAGATTGGGTAAATGTAAGTGATTTTACTATTCAAAATGGTCAGAAAACTGATTGGATTGAAGGTGGTTATGCATACATAAATTCAGGAATCAGAATACTCTCTGGTCATGTAACTGTTGATCAAAATGTGATAGTTAACAATACATATGGAATATATATTGAAAATGGAGAGAATAATCAGATAATTTCAAACCACATCTTTGATAATGGGAAAGGAATTCGCATTTCTGGTTTTAATAATACAATTGCTAACAACAACATTACAAACAACAATCAAAATTATACAACAAATATTACATTGATGGGTGAAAATAATTTTGGGATATATCTGGTGGCAGCCAACGACAATAACATAACTGGCAATACAATTTCAAACCATTTGGGCAAAGGAATAAAGTTGTCTCTACTCTCTTTAAATAACACTATTTACAAGAACAATTTTATTGATAATGCTGTGAACGCGTTTGACGATTCAAATAATTCTTGGGATAATGGAAAATTCGGAAATTATTGGAGCGATTACACAGGTAAAGATAAGAACGAGGATAAAATCGGAGACACTCCTTATTTGATTCCTGGTGGGGACAATAAAGATAATCATCCTCTAATGGAGCCATATAAAGAATTTACAGTTGATGAAGAATCAATGCGTTTTATGCTTATCTTAGGCACAATTCTTGCGATAATCTTCGTTATCCCTATAGCCTACTATTGGTATAAAAACTTCCACAAAAAGATTGATTAGTGTCGTATGTCTATGTAGTTTTGATAGTTCCAAGAACTGGCTCATAAATTAGACCTTTATCCATAAGTGATGTTAAAGCCTCTTCTATAGCATCTTTTTCAATACCTGCTTTTTCACATTTTTCAGTGATTTTGTCCCATGGGGCTCCATCATCCCCTTCAGTTTCTTTAATAATCTTTAGAACAGCATCTTCTACTTCTGCAAAATCTTTATCAGTTTCACCCGCTTCAGTCTTTTCTGTTTCGTTTTTAATGTCTTCCTTTTGCTCTATTTCTTTGATAGGTTCTTCTTTGATAATTTCTTTATTTTTTAGGTCAGGTAGGTTTTCTTTCTCAGGTATTAGATATTGCAATGATTCCTGGATTAATGTTACGTACTTATTCAAATCAATTTCACCATAATTGCTCAAAGCAACAACAATTCCTTCAGAAAGCTCTTTACTATAACCTAACTTATGAATTTCAAAAGCATTTTTTTCTTCCATTTTCATGGCTTCGAAAACTGCTTCGATTCTATCTTTAGTATTTTTACATGTTTCGATGATCCATCTATCTCTAACATCAGCAGATACTTCCATTATTTTCTCAGGTCGGACAGACACATACATTGATCCTTCTTCTGGAGTATATGTTCTAACCTTTCCTACGACTGCCACAAATGCAGGAACCTCTATATCAGCAAGCACATTTGTAACATCTTGCTGATATTGCCCAGAATACAATGTAAAAACGCCGGTAGGATCAGATATGTGAGCTCTGATTAAATCCCCTCCTTCTGAGACATTTTCGACGTCGGTCAGTACACCTACAATAAATAAACGGTTAACCTTTGCACCTAAAGGGGTAACTACATATGACGGAGTCATCTCTTCTTTGCTTTTTATTTCAACAGATGAGTCATTGAATTCTCCTGCAAAAACTCTCCATGCATTTTCTCGTTTCATAGCAATTCCTCAATTTCTTTCAATAAATTTTCTCTTTCTTTATTCAAATTAACGTCAATGAGTTCAGCACTTTTTGGAATAATAGTTGTACCAAATTCATCACCTAAAGCATTGCCTTTCAAAATAATGCGACGGGCGAATAGCTTTGTATTAACATCATCCAATAAATCTTCATTGTTCATTTTTTTGATATCATCGAGTTTGACTCCAAGTAATTTTTCAGATAGATTTTTGTTAAGTGTGCTACTAACAGCGCCTGTCCCATCATCTACTACAATTTTAAGTCTAAGATCCAAATTTCCCTTTACTTTGCCATGTATGCTACATTCATCATTTATAAGAACGCGATTGCAGTCAGGGCATCTTATAACAAGACCAGAGCCCGGACGGATATCAATTATAGTACCTTCAATTTCTACATCTAATGCGCCACGTTTTTCTACTAGTTGATGAATGGGCATTCTAACACTTTTTAGATCTTTTTCTCCAATTTTTTTCTTATCTAGTTTTTTTACTGATGCATTTGAATCAAAGGTGAGTTGAGGAATCCCTTTCCAAGATTTTACATAACCTCCTGTTATGCGCAATACATCTCCTTCTTTAATCTTGAAATCATGCCAAGAAGTAAACTGAGCCTTACCAGTTTCATCACCAATTATTCCTGAAAAAATTTTCCTAGTTTTACCATCAATTACAGTTTCTCTTTCGTTTAACTCTAAAATTTGCCCTGTAACGTCAACATGACCCATACCCGATCTTAGCTCTTTAATTACCGCCTCTTTTGGTTTAAAAGCGCTTTCAGGGAGTTTCTCTTTATCTGTTTTTTCTATTTTAACCCGATCGCCAAAATTGAGTTGTACTGCACCAGCCCATTCTCTGGTGTATGCATTTGTTATTTCGACAACATCGCCTTTCTCTAGCTCGACTTTATTCCATGCTGTGAAAGGAATGGTGCCACTTTCATCTCCGAGTATTCCATAGAAAATTTTACGATTTTCACCACGGACTGTTATTTCTTTTGGATTTACTGCAATGACATGGCCAAGTAATTTTACACTAGTTTGATTTGGTCTAAGATTAGAAATCAAAGTTCTCTCGGCTGTGGAAGCATCAGTAAAAACAACACTGCCTCCGCCAAATTTTTTTATCAAAGTTTGTTTAGCTTGATCAATTGGAACCCCATATTCCATAAATCTTTCAAATTCTCTTTCAATCTCTTCACGGGATACTTTTTTGTCAGATTTTTGACTTAAAATATTGAGTATATCTTCTACATGAGACTCATGTTTATCCTTTGCCATAAAGTATAGCCTCCCAAAAAATAGATACAGTTTTTGATATATCAATGTATCCTTATTTTTATCAGTTTATTATGTTAGTAAAGACCTGAAATATTTCCAGCATCATCAATATCAATATTTTCAGAAATTGGCTTGGCAGGTAAACCAGGCATTGTAGTAATTTTACCTGTCATTGGAACTAAGAAACCGGCGCCAGCTGAAAATTTAATTTCTCTAACAGTAATCTTAAATCCTTTGGGATGACCAATTTTTTTAGAATCATCAGATAGGGAATATTGTGTTTTAGCAATGCAAATTGGAAGTTTGTCTAATCCAAGTTCTTCACATAACTTAATATCTCTCTCCGCAAGCACTGTATAAACAACACGATCAGCACCATATATTTTCTTTGCTATAGTTTCAATTTTTTCTTTGACTGGCATGTCCAATCCATATAAAAATCTAAAATCAGGTGGGTTATTTTGTATAAGGTCTATAAGCTTTCCAGCAAGTTCGATACCACCTTCTCCACCTTCAGACCATATGTCGGCGACAGCAAAAGGAATGTTTTTTGATTTACAATAATCTTCAACAATCTGTATCTCTTCATCTTTATCGTCAATAAAATGGTTTAAAGAAACAACAACTGGAATGCCAAAAAATGAAATATTTTCCAGATGTTTTTCTAGATTGAAAAGACCTTTTTTAACATCAGAGCCCCCACCATGCTTTTTAAGTGCTTTTATACTGACGACCATAACAACTGCATCAGGTTTAAAATTACCAGTTCTACAAACAATATCAAAGAATTTTTCTGCACCTAATTCTGATCCAAACCCTGCTTCAGTTACAACATAATCTGCCAGCTTTAACGCAATTTTTGTCGCTATAATGCTATTTGTACCATGAGCAATATTTGCAAAAGGACCGCCATGAACAAATGCCGGAACTCCTTCAATTGTCTGTACTAAGTTAGGCTTCATCGCATCTTTTAGCAATACAGCCATTGCCCCAACTGCCTTTAAATCACTAGCTGTAACTGGTTTGCCATCATATGTGTATGCAGCTATGATTTTTCCGAGTCGTTCTTTTAAATCTTTTAAGTCTTTAGCTAAACAAAGGATGGCCATAATCTCAGAAGCAGGTGTAATAGCAAACTCTTCTTCATGGGGCACCCCATCTGCAGGGCCACCAAGTCCAACTACTACTTTTCTTAAACTGCGATCGCTTATATCCAAGACACGTGGCCAGACAATATACCGAGGATCGACATGGTATTTATCCCCATGGTGAATATGATTATCCAGCAAGCTAGCTAACAGGTTATGGGCACTAGTTATTGCATGCATATCACCTGTAAAATGAAGATTTATATCTTCCATTGGTAAAACCTGGGAATATCCTCCACCTGCAGCACCACCTTTCATACCCATTGTAGGGCCAAGGGACGGCTCACGGATACAAAGTGTGGTTTTTTTACCTAGCTTTGCCAACGCTTGAGCAAGGCCAATAGTCATTGTAGTTTTACCTTCGCCACTTGATGTTGGGTTAATGGTAGTAACAAGAATCAATTTCCCATCTTTGTTTTCTTTAATTCTATCAAAAATTTTTAAAGAAATCTTACTTTTGTTTTCGCCACATTGAATTACTTCGTCTCTGTTAATTCCAATTTTGTTTGCAATAGAATAAATATCTTCTAGCTTTGCAGATCTAGCAATCTCGATATCAGATTTCATAAAAGAAAGGAGTAAACAAGATATACTTATAAATTTTCTATTTACATCTTTTTATCTACAATTTCAAGTATTTCCATTGTTTTATGCTCTGCAATTTTTTCCAGTTTATCAATTTTAGATGAGATATTTTTTACGAATTTTTCATCCTTGATTGAGCCAAGATTGATTTTGACGTTTAAGATGGCCGATTCGACACCTGCTTTTGTCATAAGAGCAGATACTGCAGCATCGGTGATTGAATTTTTATTTCCTTTTTCTGCAACGATCTTAGCTAAATCAAAAATCTCTCCACAGATATTTGCGGTTTCAAATGGAACCTTTGCAGCTGTTTTGTATCCTTCTTGAATGGCTTTGCTTCTAGCCTCTTTCTGTTTTTCTGTTTCTTTTGGCATTTTAAAAGCCTTAATTACATCATTAAAAGCTTCTGTGTCTTTATCTATCAGTTTTGTAAGCTTTTTCCTTATGCTTTCACTTTTTTTCAGTATACTTTTTATTTCATCTTCTACGTCAGCATATTTGTCTTTTCCAACTGTAAGATTACAAACCATTGAGGTTAACGCTGCACCAAGAGCACCTGCAAGAGCTGCGACACTACCACCGCCCGGAGCAGGACTATTTGAAGCAAGTTCAGAAAGAAAATTATTAACTTTCATCGATGCAAGATGTCCAGTATCTTCAACCATGTATTCAATTACTTTTTCCTCTGGTTTAAACGGATAAAGATCGGAAAGCCCTAATTTTTCAATTGCGATAGATACCAGCTCTTCTTCATCAAATACTTTCTTATCATAGAATTTTCCTGCTAGAATGAGAGATTCTTTTGGCACAAGTCCGACTATTTCGCTGCCTGTTACTTTTACACCAAGCTTATCTGCCTCTTCCTTTACTGCCTCAAAAACATGATGAAGATTTACTTCACGAAAATTTAAAAGATTCATAGAAACTTGGGCGATATCTTCGTTATACATCATGCCTCCAGCCTGCACTCCTTTGAAACGCCCAGGAATGCGCTCTGGTTTACCATCGGGTCCTATTATTTTATTTCCATCTTTATCTTTTTTTATTACTCCACTAGTTCTTATTTTACCAGAAATTTTAGATGCAATTGACTTGTCACTGGTATTTAGATTTATATTGTAAGCGATGAGTATGTCCCTTGCACCTGTTGCTGTTGCACCACTTTTAGGTACAAAAACAGGTTTACCAAAATCTGGTTTAAATGATGGATCTTTGAATTTTTCTTCCAACGCTTCATATTCTCCTTTTCTTATATCTGGAAGTCTAACTCTCTCTGGTTTGGTTGCAGACTTTGCATAAAGAAAAACTGGCACCCCCATCTCTTTTGCCATTTTCTCTCCAAACTTCTTAGATAATCTTACACAATCATCCATCGTAACATTTTTGATAGGAATAAAAGGCATTACATCAAGAGCGCCCATTCTAGCATGCTCTCCCTTATGTTTTCTCATATCAATAAGAGCTAAACCAACTTTGGTGGCTTGTAAAGCAGCTTCCAATACAGCTTCAGGTTCTCCTGCAAAAGTATAAACTGTTCTGTTAAAATCTGCACCTGGATCAACGTTTAGAAGTTTTACACTTTCAACTGATTCAATAGCTGCAGAAATAGCATTTATAATTGCTTTATCTTTACCTTCGCTGAAATTTGGCACACATTCGACGATTTTTTTCATCAAAACCACCGCAAACCCTTAATCTAGGTTCTTCTTTTAACAGTTTGGGAAAACAGTTATGGAAACGTGTGATATTCTCCTTAAAAATGCAAACGAATTGATCACTCTCAAAGGATTAAATAAGCCTCGAACAAAAAACGAGATGAATGACCTTTCAATAATTAAGGGCGGGTCAGTTGCAATTAAGAATGGTAAGATTGTTGATGTTGGTAAGAAGTTAAACTACAAGGCTAATAAAACAATTGATGCAACTGGTAAGATTGTAATGCCTGGCTTTGTTGATCCTCATACACATTTAGTCTTTGTAGGCTCTAGAGAATTTGAGCTTGATATGAAACTTAAAGGCTATAGCTATATGGATATTTTGAAGAAAGGTGGTGGAATTTTTTATACTGTGAATGAAACCCGAAAAGCTTCTGAAAAAAGCTTGTTTGAGCAAAGTACGACTCGTCTAAACAATATGCTAATACATGGTACAACAACTTGTGAAGCTAAAAGTGGATACGGATTGAATACAGAAACTGAGTTAAAGATTTTGAAAGTGAATAAAAGGCTTAACGACAATCATCCTATAGATATTGTTTCTACGTTTCTCGGCGCTCATGCAATTCCAAAGGAGCATTCTGCAAATGATTATGTTGACATTGTTATAGATGAGATGATGCCAAAAATTAAAGGTCTTGCTAATTTTTGTGATGTTTTTTGTGAAAAAGATGTTTTTACTGTTGCTCAATCAAAAAAGATTCTTGAAGCTGGAAAAAAACATGGCCTTACTCCTAAGATTCATGCTGATGAAATAGTTGATACCGGCGGAGCAAGCTTAGCAGCAGAAGTTGGCGCAATCAGTGCAGATCATCTTTTACGTTCTAGTGAAAAAGGTCTTAAACAGATGATCAAGAATGATGTTGTCGGTGTTTTGTTACCTGGAACTCCTTTTGCTCTTATGATGAAGGAGTATGCAAACGCAAGGAATATGATTGACATGGGATTGCCAGTTGCTCTTGCATCTGATCTTAATCCTAATTGTTGGATTGAAAATATGCAATTTATCATTCAACTAGCTTGTTATAATATGGGAATGACGCCTGCTGAAGCAGTTACTGCTTCTACTTTTAATGCAGCATGCGCCATTGGATTAAATGATAGAATTGGTAGCTTGGAAAAAGGTAAACAGGCTGATTTGATTGTTCTAGATTGCCCAAGCTATCTTTTTATTCCTTATCGTGTTGGAATTAATCTGGTTAAGATTGTTATAAAAAAAGGCACTATTGTTTAAGGAAACCTACATATAGCATTTTTCTATATCTTAAGATAGATGGGTGCAGAGAGTGAGTGCGGGAGTCTAAAAAAAGATCTTAGACTTCTCGATATTTTTTCCATAGCAGCAGGAGCTATGATAAGTTCAGGATTATTTGTTTTACCCGGTATAGCCTTTGCAAAAGCAGGTCCTGCTATTATCCTATCATATGCAATTGCAAGTTTACTTATTATTCCTGCATTATTGTCAAAAGCAGAACTTTCCACTGCCATGCCAAAGGCTGGCGGAACCTACTTTTTCATTGATAGAAGTATGGGTCCTTTAATGGGCACAATTGGTGGTTTTGCTGCATGGTTTTCTTTGGCTTTTAAAAGTGCATTTGCGCTTATTGGTATTGGTGTTTTTGCTGTTTTGTTAAACCCCGGCTTAACAGATTTACAAATCAAACTTGTAGCTATATTTTTTTGTATATTTTTTGCAGCAATCAACATTTACGGAGCTAAACATTCTGGAAAAACTCAAATAATTCTTGTTATGGGGCTTCTTTCGTTATTGGTTGTATATGTTTTAGCAGGTTTGTTTTACGTAGATCTCTCTAATTTTGATAATTTTATGCAATATGGCACTTGGTCTGTTTTCTCTACAGCTGGTCTGATTCTTATATCCTTTGGAGGCCTTACAAAAGTTTGTAGTGTGGCAGAGGAATGTAAGAAACCAGGACGCGATATTCCTCTAGGAATGTTTCTTTCATGGGGAGTTGTTTCTCTACTTTATCTTCTAGTAATTTTTGTTACAATTGGTGTAAGTGGTGAAGCCCTGTCAGGATCTGTAAAGCCAATTTACGAAGGTGCTTTGAACATTCCAATTCTTGGTGGAATTGGTGCTGCCGTTATGGCTGTTGCTGCCATATTGGCTTTTATTTCTACAGCAAATGCAGGGATTCTTGCAGCATCTCGCGACCCTATGGCCATGGGAAAAGACCAACTGTTACCAAATGCTTTTGCTAAAATTTCAAAACGTGGAACTCCATTTTTTTCGATTATTTTTACGACTTGTTTTATGGTTGTCATTATACTATTCCTTGATCTCGAGAGTCTTGTAAAAACAGCATCAACTCTTAAAATACTATTGTTTTTATTCATTACATTTTCACTAATCATTATGAGGCAAAGTAAAATTAGAAATTATAACCCTAAGTTTAGATCTCCTCTATATCCCTGGGTTCAGATTGCGGGAATTGCAGGGTTTATATTTATTTTGACCCAAATGGGCGTACTTCCGATGCTTCTGGTGGGATGTTTCATTTGTTTTGGCTTTTGGTGGTACTGGTTTTATGCACGGGACAAAATTTGGCGAGAGTATACTCTATTGCATGTTATGGAAAAGTTAACAGGTGAAAAATCCACCAACTATCTTGTCGATGAAGAATTGCGAGAGATAATAATTGAGCGAGATGATTTAACTGAAAAAAATTTTGAAAAAATAATAGAAGATTCTGAGATTATTGATATTTTTAAACACTCTCTCCCAAATAAGTTTATGATGAGTTTGGCAGAGAATCTTTCCACTAAACTTAATCTTAAAACTGAAAAGCTCTACCGTCTTTTGAAAAAAAGAAGCAATGATTCTAATTTAACAATCCATCCAGGAGTTGCAATCGTTTCAAATATGATAAAAGGAAAGGAAAAATTTGCAATTCTTCTTGTTCGTAGCAAGATGGGCATAGTTCTTTCTGACAAAATTGACCCAGTTCATGCTTTCTTTGTAGTTGTGTCTTCTCCTGATAAAAAGAATTTATACTTGCATGCTTTAATGTGGATAATACGCGTTACTAGTGACCCAGATTTTGATAAAAAATGGGTAGAAGCAAAAGATGTTGATGAGCTAAAAGATTTAATTCTGAAAATTTGGAAAGACAAAAAGGAATTTTAGTTTATTCTTCACATTTTATTTGACAGGTTTTTTCGTATATTTCGCTCCTGTAATTTTTATACTTTGGATGTTTTTTAACAAATGATTTTACTAATTCATCGACAGTCATTCTCTTATTTTTCTTAGCATATTTATTTAGATCTTCAGTTAATTTTTTCTCGATTTTTTCTTTTTTGTGTGTTTCTAGAATTTGACATGTTGTATGATATATCTCGTTTCTATCGGATCTATAGTCAGGATATTCGCTTATAAATTTTTCAATAATTGATTTAACATTTTTTTCTTTAGTTTTTGTAATAAAATCATCCAATTTAATTGTGAGAATTCTGTCATAATTGCTTCTGGTGTATTCCTCATGTATCTCTTTTGAAACAAGCATCGTCTCAATTATTGATATTATCAATAGGATTGATGTCAGTGATATTACAAACATCTCATTTAATGATAGCGCATGAAAAATTAATATTATTTCAACAACAAGTATCAGAAATGGAGGTATAAACGACATCTTTCTTGTTCTGGGTGATTCGCTGTATTCAGATATAAATCTTCTAAGCCTCCCAGATCTTGGCATAATCAAACCAGTGAATAGCAATATGTAATTTAACTATTATGCTTCTTTTTCTTCTTTTTAAAAATATCTCCAACTGCTTTTCCACCCTGGAGATATGTTTCAGTGATGTAATCTTTATCAGCTGTCAAACCAGTTTTTTTCTTTTTTAACTTGGTTTTACCAATTCCTCTTACCATGATTCTCCAATTTTAAACTACTATAAACTATAATAATATTCCCCTTCCCTTCTTTGCTTCCGGTCCATATATGAATTGGGTTTGTTTACACGAGGTCTGTGGGTTTCTTCATCTCTTCTAAAGGTTATATCAACATCTTTAAGAAAACGATTCATCCCTTCATGCAAACTAAATGGACCACGAGCTTTGCCTTTTTTTCCTGGCTCTCCTTCAAAAACGATTAGCGCATCACTAATCATATCTATGAAATATACATCGTGATCAACAATCATAGCTGATTTACCAGTTTTTTCAATAACACGACGAACAGTACGAGAAGCAATCATGCGCTGCCCACTATCAAGGTATGCAGATGGCTCATCAATTAGGTAAATGTCTGCTTCTTGAACAAGGCAATTGGCAGTGGCAACTCTCTGCAATTCACCACCAGACAATGTATCAATTTTTTTATCCAACAAATATTTTAAATGAAAAGCTTCAAAAATCTCAGCTTTATAAAATGAAGAAGTGAACAATTCTTGTGCATTCATTTCAAAATAATCTCTGACAGTTCCTTTAAAATCAGGCGTTATGTATTGTGGTTTGTAGCTAACTTTAATTTCATGTTCAATTTTACCAGTGGTCGGTTCAATGACACCAGCAAGCATTTTAACAAATGTTGTTTTGCCAATGGCATTAGGACCAACTATTCCAATAATTTCTCCAGAGCGAATATTACCTTTTTCAACGTCTAGAGTAAATTCTTCAAATGACTTAGAAAGATTGTCATAAATGATAAGTAAACTCATTTCCTGACGTTGTTTTGGAGGGTTTGCAAAAAACTCAATTTTTTCACCAAAGCGAATGTTCTCTTCTTTTAGGTAACCTGACAAATACGTATTGATGGCGTGACGCACCCCACGTGGATTTGTTACAACACCGTATGCACCCTCCTCTCCGTAAACTATATGAGCACTATCAGAAAGAAAATCAAGAACAGCGATATCGTGTTCTATAACCAATACTTTCTTTTTTAATGATAATTCTTTTATGATGCGTGCAACCTTCAAACGTTGATATATGTCAAGATAAGAAGATGGCTCATCAAAAAAGTACAGATCTACGTCTTTTAGGAGTGCAGCTGCAATTGATACAAGTTGTAGTTCTCCACCAGATATCTCTTTCTTTTCAATATGCTTATCAAGTGTGTTTTCTAAATTTAATTTACTGACAATTTCATCATATTTTCCAGAGGTGTCTGCTTTTTTCAGAATCTCTGATATCTTGCCTTTCATTACTTTTGGAAGTTTATCAACATATTGCGGTTTAACAACACTATCAATTTCGTTATTCGATAATTTTTTGAAATGATCATAAAGTTCTGTGCCGGCATAGTATTCTTTCACGGTATCCCAATTGCCTTTTTTTCTATATCTCCCTAAATTCGGAATAATTTCCCCTGATAAAATTTTGATTGAAGTTGTTTTACCGATACCATTTGGACCAAGGATGCCTGTACAAACACCCTCTTTTGGAATTGGTAATCTAAACAATCTGAATCCGTTTTTTCCAAATTGATGTACTAAATCCGTTTCAAGTTCTTCGGCAAGACCTATTATCTTTATTGCATCAAATGGGCATTTATGAACACAGATACCACATCCAACACAGAGATTTTCAGAGATAACAGGTTTTCCATCTTCTCCTAAAACTATGGTTTCATCTCCAGCGCGTACTCTAGGGCAAAACTTTATGCATTCTAAAGCACAATTTTTTGGTTTGCATCTGTCTTTAAGTAGTACTGCTATTCTCATAAGGTTGAACAACGAGAAGAAATAGGATATTAAAAATTTATTGAAAGTATCATGTTGATTTTAAAAATCCTAAAATATAAGTTCTAAAAAATGATTTCTACCAACCAAGGTGTGGGAAAACTATGGTTGAAAATGTATACATTAAACTAGAAATAGGTAGAAATTCAAATACTGGTAAAATCGGTATTCTAACCCGTTTTGATCCGAATGCACCAAATTTCACAAAAGACGAAAATGGGTTTACTTGGCGACCAACATCTGAAGAAAGAGAACTTCTAAATGAAGCAATAGATCTATTGTTGAAGAAAAAATCTGTTTAAATTATCGCATAAACATTTTCCATGTTCAACAAATGAAGAAGTTCATCAAGTCTTTGATTATCACAATTATGATTTAATTTTTTAAGCATATCATGTGCCTTGTAAAAGATTTCTTCTTGCTCAATCACTCCATTAAGAGTTTTTTCGATAGCACTTTGATATATGTATTTGCAAAGCAACACTCCATCATTAAAATTTAATTCCTCTCCCATAATAAAGCTCCTATCTCTCGTCTCGTACCATACATAGTAATAAAAAACTTATATAAAAACATTATTTTAAAAATATAATATTATAATACTGAAAAATGTAATATTACATAATTTTGGCATTACAGTAATTTCTCATAGAACAACTATTACATTTGAAAGGATCTTTTACATTTGTATTAATTTTTCCTGTTTTAATTGCCCTTTTCATTTCATTAATTGTACTCTCAAGCTCAAATCTAATTTTTGGATCAAAAGGAATGTTAAACTGATAACCATTGCTATAAACAAGAATGCCATAAGGTACAAAAACACCAAAGTTCTCTTCTATCAACTGACAGTATGCTGCAAGTTGAAAAATATGATTTTTTGGAGGACTGTCATGCCTTCCAGTTTTCAGTTCGACAGGCAAATAACGTTTGTCTTTTTTTACGATATAATCAGGTTTGCCGCTTATTCTATACTTTTTTGAAAAAAAAGGTTTCGCAGGTCTATCCAAATCAGTGTATGTTATCTTCCCATCTTGAATTTTATGTGTCTTTTTAATATTGTCAACTTTAATCTGCATAATTTTTGATGTAATTATTAGAAACATTGAAGCACTTAGTAAAAACATAATCACAGTTTGATTTTCTATAGAATCACCTCAGAAAGTAAAAATATCAAAGCAATAAATAGTAGAAGATAACCAGTATATGCTAGAACCTTTGATTTTCTAACAGTTTTTTGCGTGTAGTACATCACTTTACCGAGTTCTACATGCTTTTCTTTACCGATTTCAAGGGACTTTGATTTTGGCTGATATCCACAACGCTGGAGATACCAAGACATGGGACAAAAATGATATTGACCTATTTCAGAAGCGCTAATTACTTCGTCTTTCCTGAAACTTGTTTGTTTCGTACTGCTCATCAAAAAATAAGAATATTCTTTCTTATTTATTGTTATCGTAGGGTTTACTGAAAGTAAAAAGATATTATAACCTGTTTTTGTTTCACTGAAATGGTTCTATGAAAGATGAGTTAACAGAAATACTAAAAGAATTATCAGATGTTTATGATTCTGATAGTAGCAACACTTTTGTCAGCCTGTACATAAATAAAAATACCAGTGAAAAATTTTTAGACAGAAGAATAAAGGCGTGTAAAACAATTTTGAAAGAAGACGAACTTAAAAATTTTGAAAATACTATTGATGGCATCAAAGAAATCAATGGAGATCATTTAGCTATTTTCGCATCTCATAAAAATAATTTTCAAAAGTATATTTTACTGCCAATGGAGGTAGATAATCTACTTGTTGTTGATTCTTCACCCTATATTCGCCCTCTTGCAAGAATACATGATGAATATGAATCTTTTACTCTCGTTCTTATAAGCTCCAATTATGCAAAAATATTTTCGATTTCTCTGGGAAAAATAGACGATGCAAAGAAGCTCTCGAAAGACATAATGAGCAAGCATAAGAAAGGAGGGTGGTCTCAAGCCCGTTTTAATAGAATTAGACGTGGGGCCATACATGCTTTCTTATCTGAGGTTGTTGAAGAACTTGAAAAAAGAGCAGATGAAAAAATCATAGTTGCTGGACCCGGCATTGAAAAAAATCATTTTATTGAAATGTTACCTAAAGTTTTTAAAGATAGAATTATCGATGTAATTGATATAAACGTTGAAGATGAAAGTAAACTTTTGAAGCAATCTTTTAATCTGATGTTTGAAAAAGAAAAAGAAAGAAGTTCAGAGGTAGTTCAACATTTAAAGGAAGAGATTCTCAGGGATGGTCTTGCTGTATATGGCATAAATGAAACCATTGTTGCTGTTAAAAACGGGCAAGTCGAGTTACTAATTATTGAAAAGAATTATAAACCTCGTGGTTGGATTTGCGAGCATTGTCAAATAGTTGAGGAAGGAGTTTCTAAAACTTGCCCGTATTGTGGAAATAAAACATCGGAGGTTGATGTTTTAGAGGAAATTCTTGAATTCGCTGAGCGTACTGATGCCAAAGTTGAGTTTACTGATGATGAAAAAATAGCAGATCTGGGTCATGTTGGCGGAATCTTACGATTTAAATAATCTTCATAATCTTTTTAAAACAATTTAACATGGGGTGTTTGGGAGACTAAATATGAGTTTTACAATTGGAGTTCGTAGAGAAGATAAAAATGAATGGGAACGCCGTGTTCCATTGATTCCAGAGCATATCAAACAATTAAAGGAAAAGTATGACATTGAAACAATAATCCAACCATCATCAATAAGGGCTTTTTCTGATCAGGAATATATAGATTCTGGAGCAAATGTTAGTGAGGATTTATCTGAAGCTCCAGTCATATTTGCAGTAAAAGAAATACCTATATCTCTTTTTCAACCCAGAAAGACTTACGTCTTTTTTGCCCACGTGATTAAAGGTCAAAAATACAACATGCCAATGCTAAAGAAGATGATGGAGCTAGGATGTAACTTAATTGATTATGAAAAAATCACAGATGAAAATGGCCGCAGATTAGTATTTTTTGGCCATTATGCTGGCCTCGCCGGCATGTTTGACACACTATGGGCTTTTGGTAAAAGAATGGAGATTAAAGGTATAGAAACCCCCTTTAATGAAATTAAAGAAGCTATAAATTACAAAGATCTCAATGATATTAAAGATCACCTCAAAATGTTGGGAGAAAGAATTGCTAAAGACGGTCTTCCAGATGATATTTGCCCAATGGTTGTAGGTTTTGCTGGATATGGTAATGTCTCAAGGGGCGCTCAGGAAATACTCGATCTTTTGCCTGTTGAAGAAATAACCCCAGAACAACTTAAAACTCTTAGTGAAAATTATTCAAACAATGTAATTTATAAGGTGGTTTTCAAAGAAAAAGACATGGTCGAGCCAATATCGCCCAATGCAAATTTTGATTTACAGGAATACTACTCCAAGCCTGAGCTCTATAAGCCAACATTTGAGCAGTATTTGCCTTATTTAACTATACTTATGAATTGTATATATTGGGAGAAACGCTACCCCCGACTCATAACAAAAGACTATGTTGAAAGAAATTATAATCAGATGAAACTAGAGGTTGTTGGGGATATAAGTGTTGATGTGAATGGCGCTATAGAGTTCACGGAAAAAACAACCGATTCAGGATGCCCAACTTTTGTTTATAATCCCTCAAATAAGAAGATTACTGACGGATATGAAGGCGAAGGTATTGTTGTAATGGCCGTTGATAATTTACCCTGTGAGCTTCCACGCGAATCCTCGGAAGCTTTTAGCAAACTTCTATTTGATTTCGTGCCGCCCATAGCCAAAGCAGATTATTCAGTTGATTTTGATAGTTTAGACCTGCCTCCAGAAGTTAAAAGAGCGGTAATTCTCTATCACGGCAAGCTTGCTCCTGATTACGAATATATCAGCAAATATTTATAGACATTTTCTTTTCACAGGTTGCTCACTATCATTGGCAGGAGGCGTTAGATCTATGAAAAAAGTATTAGTTCTTGGAGCAGGAATGGTATCAAAACCACTTGTTCGATATCTTCTTGATAATGATTTTAATGTTGTTATGGCTAGCAGAACCGTTAGTAAAGCAGAAAAGATTATCAACGGTCATCCGAACGGCAAACCACTAAGCCTTGACGTCTCAGATGATGCTAAATTGGAAAAACTTGTTTCAGAGTCTGATCTTACTGTAAGTTTATTACCATATACATATCATGTTAAAGTAGCAAAATTATGTATCAAGCACAAAAAACAGTTGGTAACAACTTCTTATGTTAGCGATGAAATGAAAGCATTGGATAAACAAGCCAAGGATACTGGTGTTTTACTTCTAAATGAGTCTGGTTTAGATCCTGGCATAGATCATATGTCTGCTATGAGAGTAATACATGATGTTGAAAATAAAGGTGGAAAAATTACCAGCTTTAAATCGACAACTGGTGCATTACCCTCATTTGAAGCAAACAACAATCCATTTGGTTACAAGTTTTCTTGGTCTCCCCGTGGAGTTTTGCTAGCTTCTAGAAATTCTGCTAAATGGCTTGAACAGGGAATAGAAATAGATGTTCCTGGGGAAAAATTGTTTGAAACGTATTATTTGCAAGACGTTGAGGGCGTTGGCACATTTGAAAATTACCCAAATCGAAATTCGATTCCTTACAAAGATATTTATGGTTTGAAAGACGCGGAAACAGTTTATCGTGGCACTTTTAGAATAACTGGCTGGTGTGAAACAATTAGAAATATTGTAAAATTAGGTTGGCTAAATGATAAACCATTGAAAAATTTCTCTGGGAAAACTTATGCCGATGTTACCAGAAGACTGATAAAAGCAAAATCGGAGGATGGTCTTCAAAAAGCAACTGCGGATTTCCTAGGTCTTAAGGAATATTCTGCAGTAATTAAAAGATTAAAATGGTTAGGACTTTTTAATGATATCCCATTGCCAGAAGATAGGGATAACCCGCTTGACTATCTAAATGTTTTAACATTGAGTAAGATGAAACTTGGTGAAAGTGAGCGCGATATGATTGTAATGCATCACGAATTCATTGCAGAGTATTCAAGTAAGAAAGAATACATTACTTCCACTCTCGTTGAGTTTGGCATTCCTAACGGTGATTCTGCAATTTCAAGAACAGTAGCACTTCCAGCAGCTATCGCCGTTAAGATGATATTAAATAATAAGATAAAATTGACAGGGGTTCATATTCCAGTCACTCCAGAAATTTATAATCCTATTCTAGATGAATTGGAAGGAATAGGCATTAAATTTACTGAAAAATCTAAAGTTCTTTAATCTTGTTTTTCCTGCTTTTCTCTTTTTATTTGGTTTTTTCCGAACGTTTTCCAATTATTTATATGCTTTCATGAATGATAAATAATTCCTGGTGATAAAAATATGAAAAAAGAAATATTGCTAATCGGAATAACAGCCATTGTCCTTACTGTTGGATTTAGTGGTTGTTTAGAAAACGAAAAAAATGCAGAAGCAACACAAATATCTGTGGTAAAATATATGCCAATACCGGCTCTTGGTGAAGAAATAGGAAGTAATGAAAGTTGTGGCACTTTGTATTGTATCGGTGAAATAATTCAAGGCAGTGAAGGAGTTGAAGCTATAAGTTTTACATGGAAAGCAAATGTCACTTTCCCCGGAGATACATGTATGGGTGATATCTATGTCCCCCTTTTCAATGTTGGAAGTTGGCATGGTTATTTTCCAATTATAAATCCATATAATGTAGGTACTGCTGCCTGGACACATGCAAAAGGTGAGCATCATGTTTGGGAATACAAAATAACATTGTATTACAATGATACATATATCGAAGTTTTTGATAATGGAACAAAAACCTATGAAACATGGTTAAATGATATTGCTCCCGAGGATTATCAAGGAGTAGGATTAAATAATATTACTGATGGAAAAATGGAAGTATATGGTGCTTTCAGAAGTATGTTGGACGGCGATTCAGAATTCTCGATCGATATATCAACAGATCCTTTCACTTTAGTAAGGGAAGGAAATAACTTCTATTTAATAGAATAAAATTATAAAATAACTCTATTACTTTTTTTCTCTATTTTTGTTTGGTTTTTTCCGAACGTTTTCCAACCATATATAAGCCAAGAGCAATATAAATCATTTTGAAAGTTTAAATGGTGTGATAAAAAATGAAACAAAAAAATTTGAAATTAAGTGGATTGATGCTAGCAGGTGTTATAATAATTGTTAGCTTTGTCTATGCTGTTAATGTACAACCAGTAGTAATAGGTGATGATAGATATTTTGCACCTTATTCTGATTTGAAAACTTTTAGTTCATATAATGAATTGACTAAATTTCTAGTAGATTCATCATATTATCCAGGCGTATACTATGGCGACTCTCTTAGAATGTGGCGAATGGCTTCACAGAATCTTGAATTAGCGATTATGACTGATTCTGCCAGCTCTACAAAAAACGGTGGTGCTATAGTTGATTATTCTCGGACAAATGTACAAGTTTCTGGTGTTGATGAACCAGATATTGTGAAGACCGATGGAGAATATCTATATATTGTATCACATAACAAAGTAATAATTGTTAAAGCCACGCCTGCTGAAGATGCGAAAATTGAATGCAATATAACAGTTAATTCCTCGTTAACAATTCAAAATATATTCATAAAAGGAGATAGAATAGTAATTTTTGCTCAAGATTACAACTATCCAATGTATATAAATATGACTCCAATAATTGAACCTACTATAATTGATAACGTAGCTGTAGATGAAGTTGAAATTACTACTTTACCCCACCCAGGATTGTACAGCTCACCAGATACTTATATAATAATTTATGATTTGGAAGATATGGAGAATTGTGAAAAAGTAAAAGATGTCGTTGTGCCTGGCTATTTTGCATCAGCTCGAATGATTGGAGATTTTATATATTTAGTTACAACCCAATATTTTGTACATCTAGTTACAACTCAATATTCTCACAATATTCGTTATTTGGAAGAGAATCAGTCTATAGTTCCAAGCATAATAGTCGACAACGAAGTAAAAGAGATACCACTATCAAATATTCAATATGTGCAAACACCTGAGAAAAGTAAAATTATAAATATTGTTTCAGTAAATGTACAAGACGAAGATGATGATGTAACTGCAAAGATATTTTTGCTGGAAAACAGTCAAGTTTTGTTTGTTTCACATGACAACATATACGTGGTTTCCTCTGTTCATAATTATAATTATGATATGTTGGTAAAAGCAATCGAAGAGCTTATTATGCCAAACCTGCCAGATTCATTTAAAGAAGAGTTAGAAGCAATAAATAATTTACAGCATTTAACTGATTATCAAAAGAAGACGGTCACAGAATGGATACTTCAAAACTATATCAACGCTTTATCAAAGGATGAAAAACTAGAGATGTCGAGAGAAATCAATAAACGATTTGAGAGAACAACAATACACAGAATTAGTATAAGTAATGGCGAAATAGAATACAAAGCTCAAGGGTCCATCCCGGGCAGTGTTAGCAATCAGTTTTCGTTAAGTGAGTATGATGGTCATTTAAGAGTATCTTCAACAATACAGGGATGGAGTATTAGTAGTCTATTTTCCAGAAGAGAAACACAAAATAATGTTTATGTTTTAGACATGGACTTGAATTTAGTAGGGTCTCTAGAAGGTCTTGCACCAGGCGAATCAATCTATGCCACCCGATTCATTGGAGATAAATGTTATTTAGTGACATTCAAACAAATAGATCCTTTCTTTGTAATAGATCTTAAAGATCCAACAGATCCAACTGTTCTTGGGGAACTAAAGATACCAGGATATTCAACATATTTGCACCCGTATGACGAAACTCATGTTATAGGTATTGGAATGGAAGGTAGAACAGTCAAGATTTCCTTGTTCGATGTAAGTGATATAAGCAACCCTGTTGAATTGTCAAAATACGAAATTGATAATGGTGAAGACGGATGGTATTGGGGCAAATCGTATGCACTAAATGAGCATAAAGCATTTTTATTTGACAAAGAAAAAAACCTGCTTGTGATACCTGCTGGAAACTATAGTAAACAGTCAGCTTACGTATTTGATGTGACAATTGAAGATGGTTTGGAATTAAAAGGTAAAATAATGCACGAAGGCGAACAAGAAAAAGAAGATGAGGGCGACTACTACTATTGGTATGATTATGGATATTCAATTAAGCGATCTTTATACATCGATGATGTGCTTTACACACTATCTGATAACATGGTTAAAATGAATAGTTTAGAAGACCTTAGTGAGATTAACAGTTTGAATTTAAACTAAAACTCAAATATTATGGCTAGAGAGGGGCTTTCATCCCATCCCGACATTCTCCCTCTTCCATATTCTTCCCCCTCTCTGCCACATTTTCTACCGATATCATTTTATAAACGGGACAGATACCGCTCTATCAACATAATTAGATTTTAGGGAGGTTGTCTCCATGACATTAAATCCAACAGAAGTTCACAAAACAATAGGCAAGTATATGATTGTTGATGGTTTTGACTTTGTTTACGATATTAAAAAGAGCAAAGGCACAAGAATATATGACTCTAAGAACAATAAATATCTTTTAGATTGTTTCTCATTTTTTGCCACCTCTCCACTAGGATGCAATCATCCTAAATTATCAAACCCTGAATTTATTAAAAAAATGGGCGAAATAGCTATAGAAAATCCAACTAACTCAGACATTTATACAACTGAGATGGCAGAGTTTGTTAACACCTTTGGAAAGATTGCAGTTCCTGATTATTTCAAGCATTTGTTTTTCATTGCTGGTGGAGCACTTGCTGTAGAAAATGCTTTGAAAACAGCTTTTGACTGGAAAATACGTAAGAACTTTGAAAAGGGGAAAAAACAAGAATTGGGCACTCAAGTCATTCACTTCAAGGAAGCGTTCCATGGACGAACTGGCTACACCTTGTCTATGACAAATACATTTAATCTAGATAAGATAAAATATTTTCCAAAATTTAACTGGCCAAGAATTACCAATCCAAAAGTTACTTTTCCATTAAATCAGGAAAACACTGAAAATGTTATTTCTTTAGAAAAACAAGCTGTTTCTGAGATAGAAGACGCTATTTCAAAAAATCCAGATGATATTGCTGCTTTAATTATTGAACCAATACAAGGTGAAGGGGGAGACAATCATTTTAGAAAAGAATTTTTCCATGAGCTTCGCAGAATCTGTGATGAAAATGAAATAATGTTTATCTTGGATGAAGTGCAATCTGGTGTAGGACTTACTGGACGTATGTGGGCCTATCAAAATTATGAATTTAACCCAGACATTGTTGCATTTGGTAAAAAGACCCAGGTTTGTGGAATAATGGTTAATTCACGTGTAGATGAGATTGAAGATAACGTGTTCAATGTTTCAAGTCGTCTAAACTCTACATGGGGTGGAAACCTGGTAGATATGTTTCGCTGTAAAAAATATCTTGAAGTTATTGAAGAAGAAAATCTTGTTAAAAACGCTGAAGTTCAGGGAAAGAGGCTTAAAAAAGGATTAGAAGATCTTCAACAGAAACATCCAGATATCATGTCAAATGCACGTGGGCTTGGTCTTATGTGTGCTTTTGATCTACCAACACCAGAAAAAAGGGATGAATTGAAAAATAAACTTTACAAAAACGGATTGATTGTTATTGGATGCGGTGCTAATACGATTAGATTTAGACCACCATTAATAATCTCTGAAGAAGAGGTAGATGAAGCGTTGGGAATTATAGATTCAACACTTAAAAATTTCTAGAGTATTTTCTCTTTAATATTATCTATAATTAAATCTATTTTTATTCTATCTTGTTTTGTGGTGTCCCGGTCTCTAATTGTTACCTTCTTGTCTTTTAATGTATCATGATCAACTGTAATACAAAATGGAGTACCAATTTCATCCATCCTTGCATAACGCCTGCCAATTGTTCCACCATCGTCATAATATGTGATAATTCCGGCGTTTCTGAGCATGTCATCAATTTCTTTAGCAATCTTTACTAGTTTTTCATCATTTACTAATGGGAATACCCCAGCTTTAACTGGGGCAACCTTTGGATTTAGTTTCAAAATTCGGTATTCTTCTCCTTTCTTTTTAGCCTCAACATAGTTATGCTCTAGAATACAATACAAAATTCTATCAATTCCAAAAGAAGGCTCGATTACATGCGGTACAAACTTTTCACCAAATTGTTTTTCCTTTGTTTTTACTATTTTATAGCAATTCTCTGGGATAGTAACTGTTTTACCATCGACTTTAACAGTTATTTTCCCTGATTTTTTAACATCCATGTTTTCTAAAATCTTCTTTATTTCTCCAGCTTTTCCTTTAAACAATGGACCAAGTTTTCCCATGTCTGGTACAATCTTTTGAACTTCTACAATCTTAGGCTTATCGTATTTTCTCAAAGCATACATGTCAGTTCCAGTTGAATCTATATGGGCACTAATGTCGTATGCAGATCTATCTGCTATACCTACACATTCTACCCAACCAAATCTTTCGCTATAAATCTCTGCATCCCAGCATTCTGTGGCATAATGTGCTAACTCATCATCCGCATGTTTGCGAAATCTAAATTTCTTGGGATCTACGCCAGCACTTAATAGAAAATCCTGGGTGAGATACAGATAATACGCAAGAGCTTGATTATCAATCACTTTTTTTTTAACAGCTTTTTCAAGAGAAATCTTCATTTCTTTTTTGTTGTCAAAAAGCTTGATTTCTTTGTTTTTAACGTTATTGAAATCAGGATGGGATTTGTTCTTAGGATCAAAGAACACTTCGGCCTCAGCCATATTAAATTCCCTGAGACGAATCACTCCCTGACGAG
>Ga0190359_1000073_pt1 | contig 58151 bp, 41 predicted proteins | sample 48721823_MG_FD_161269 | JGI IMG/M metagenome (GOLD analysis project Ga0190359, IMG submission 161269) | Hydrothermal vent microbial mat bacterial communities from Southern Trench, Guaymas Basin, Mexico - 4872-18-2-3_MG | ecosystem: Environmental > Aquatic > Marine > Hydrothermal vents >...
TCGAGCACATCGATCTGCTCAAGCACCAGGTCCTGCTGCGCCGGCGGAACTGAGCACCTCACTCGTGCAATAGCTGGTCCACGGCATCCCGGGCGATCTCGGCCACGTCGGGATTGGGGTCGTCGCCGAGGCGGCGCAGGGGCTCGAGCGCCCGCGCATCGCCCAGCCGTCCCAGAAGATCGGCGGTGTCTCCCCGCTGGGCGGCGTCATCACTGTCCAGGGACTCCAGCAGGGTCTCGACACAGCCCTCCAGTGCCCGGCGGTCCTTTTCCAGCACCTTCTCTGCCAGCAGCATCAGCGCCACCCGGACCGAAAGGGTAGCACGCTGCCAGGCCACCGCGAAGGCCGACGCGCCGTGGTCGAGCAGCCAGTCCGCGGCGTCGTCCAGGCGCCCGGACTCGACCAGGGAATCGAATACCTCCTGGTCCATGTCCGGGTCGTCGCGCCGGAGGATGCGTTCCACCAGCTCCGCCGGCGACATCATGCCCACTCCCGTCCAGCCGTCGTCCAGCACGGTGGCCGGTACCGACTTGATGCGGTAGCGCTCGCCCAGGCGCGGGTAACGCTGGACATCAATGATGTAGCTGTGCACCCCGTGGCTGACCAGCGAAAGCTGCAGGGCCGCCCGCACCGTCCGCGGGCAATTGGGGCAGGTGGTGGCCATGAACACGAACAGGCGGGCCGGCCGGCGCAGCCCGGACAGCTTCCGGGTCCAGGGTTCTTGGTGCCCGGCCACCCCGGCCGGCAAGGCCTGCAACGCCTCTATAAAGGGCAGCACCTCGGGGCCCTCGGGAATGGCCAGGTAGTGGATGTTGCTCTTGCCGCGCCAGCCCAGGGAGAGCGCCGGTCGCTCGGGCAGGTGCTGGCGCTCGGCCGGGGGGGCGCGGCGCAGCCGCACCGCTCCCCCGGAAGCCTGTTCGATCTGCAGGGCCGCGGCTTCCATCTCCTCGCTCAGGGCGCTGCGCCCCGAGGTGGGATGGAAGACGAGCTCCAGCGGCTCCGGCAGGCCGGCCAGGGCCTTCTTCAAGCGAATGAGATCCAGGTCACCAAGCACGTAACACCTCCCGGACCAGGCGACGATAAACCAGCAAGGCCGCCGCTGCAAACCCGATTGTCTTTACTCTTGCCGGCGACCGGTCAATTTCTGCAGTTGTCCTTCTATCAACCAGGCACTGCTGACGTCGTCAAAGCCCTTGAGCTCGAGACCCTCGACCAGGATCGTACTGTAGCCGTCACCAAGTTCCTCACGGGTTTCATGGCTTATCAGGATGTCGCCAGGTGGTGCGGCCGCTTCCAGGCGCGCGGCCAGGTTCACCGCCCGCCCCAGGGCGGTGTATTCGAGGTGGTGGCTGGAGCCGATGTTGCCCACGTAGACATCGCCGGTGGCGATGCCGATGCGCATCTCCAGGCCCGACTTACCTTCCGCCCGCCAGCTTTGCTGCAACCGTTTTTGTTGCCGTTGCATCTCCAGAGCCGCCTCCACGGCGCGCCGGGCGTGATCCTCGGCGGGCAGAGGATCGCCGAACACCGCCATGATGCCATCGCCCATGATCTTGTCGACCCAGCCGCCGTGGTGGTGCAGCACTTCCGTCATCACCTGCAGGTACTCGCGCAGCAGTTGCAGTACCCGATCCGGTTCCAGCCGGTTCGACAGGCTGGTGTAGCCCTTGATGTCCGAAAACAGGATGGTGAGCCGCTTGTACTCGCCGTTTAGGCTCAGGTCCGCGGCCCGCTCCAGTATACGCTCCAGCATGCCCGGAGCCACGTAGCGTTCGAAGGCGGATTTTACCAGCCTTTCCCTGGCGTCCCGGACCAGGTGGTTGTAGGTGCTCAGCAGCAGGGTTGCCACGACCGTCGTCACCAGCGGGGTTACCAGTTCGAGCCACACCTGCCGGCCGGCAAACAACCAGTAGTTCAGGGCCGCGAAGGCAATCGCCACCAGCGATACCGCGCCCACGGCGTACCTGGTACGCAACCAGACCAGCAGCACGGAAAGCACCAGGCACAATCCCACCAGCACGAGCGCATCCACGGCTGCCGGTACCCTGGTGAGAAAACTGCCCCGGATCAGGTTGTCGGCCAGGTTGGCATGCACCAGCACCAGCGGCGAATCGGCGGAGAGTGGCGTGGGACCATGGTCACCCACGCTGGCAGCCATCTGGCCCACCAGTACCAGCTTGTCGCGGAAAAACTCGTCTACCTCCAGTTCGGGCTTGCCGCCCTGCTCCAGCTGGTGCTGGGCCCGGAGAATTTCCACCAGGCTGGCCGCGCGGATTCCCTCGGTCACCGTCTGGAAGTTCACGTATACCTGCGCCCCGCCCCGGCGCGCCAGGGGAACGGTCATTCCCAGCGACGGCATTTGCAGCCGCCGCCCGGAGAATCCAGGTTTGCCCAACCTCCGGTCGCGATAAACAGACACCAGTCGCAACGCCAGCGTCGGCACCAGCCGCCCCTGGCAGCCAAGAAACAACGGCACCTTCCGGAACACGCCGTCCGGCCGGCCGTCCAGCTGCAGGTGCGCCGCTCCGGCTCCGGCGGCGGCCAGCTGGCCAAGCGGTCCCACCATGCCAGTGGCCCGGGGCACGCTACCAGCCGAGTCCCCTTGCCGCGGGCACTCATCCAGGTAACCAGCCGGTGGAGCGCCCGCTCTGGCGCCGAACCCGAGCTGGGCGGGAAACACCACCACGCCGGAGTCGGCCGCCGCCTGGGCCAGGGCCTGGTCCTGCTCGGGGTGGCGGCCGGGATCGGCAAACAGGATATCGAAGCCCAGCGTCCGGGCACCGTGGCGTCGAGCGATGTCAACGAGCGCCGCCCAGGTGGCGCGTGGCAGCGGCCAGCCGAGAGCCTCCAGCGTGGGCTCGTCGACTAATACCACCGAGATGCGCCGGTCGAGCGGCCGGGGACCGCGCAGGCGAAAGCGAGCATCCAGGCTCACCACCTCCCAGCGCTCGAACACCCCGGCAAGCTGCAGCACGACCATTACCAGCCCCAGGATGATACCCAGGGCCAGTCCCATCAGGCGCAGCCGGTTTTTCCCTGGCAAATGCATGCGTTACTGGATCGGCAACCCGGTGGTTCACCGGCTCCACAGCAGCAGGTCGGCAAGCAGGCTTTGCTGTCGGGGATCGATACCGCGCCGTCCCCCGCTGGGAAAGGGATTTGAGAACAGCCCGGCAGGAACCTTCTTCTGGCCACGCGGGGTCTTGGCCGCATGCTCCAGTACCCGCTCGATCAACAGGCGCAAGCGCCTGCGGTCCAGTTGCCCGGGGACGGTCTTCGGCCCGGGCTTGGTGGCCGGCGGCTTTGCCTCCACTCCCTCCTGCGCTCCCAGGCCGGCAAACAGTTTCTCGCCACCACGGCGCACGCTTTCGGCAAGCGCCCGTTCCGCGCCTGCTTCATCACCCAGCGCCATCCGGGCCAGTGCCACGTTGCCGAAAACCCTGGCTGCCAGTTTCCGGCTCCCGCGGGCGGCTTTCCGGTAGAGCACGAAAGCCTGCTCGGATTCTCCCGACAGCAGCAGCAGGTTGGCCAGGTCGTTGGCCAGGGCGGCGTCGCGCGGATGTTTTTTCAGCAGCGGCTCGAGCAAATGCCGTGCCTCGGCGACCTTCCCCGCCCTGCCCAACAGCTTGGCAGCCTCGGTTGCCGCGCCGGTGTCGCGGGGGTTTTTCGCCATGCGGGCCCTGAGCCATACCATTCGTCTTTTCAGGCTGTTTTCGGCCAGTTCGCGGATTTCACCGGACGCGGCCGCCAGTGCCCGTTCCAGCCTGGCGCCGTCGGGCGAGATCTTCTCCTCCCTGGCGGGAAGCACCGCCGGGGGAAAGCCCGCCCAGGCCTGGCGCACCAGCACCACTCCGAGCCGGCCGGGGTTTCTCCGCCAGCGGGCGATCTCCCGGGCCCCCTGGCGCCAGGCTTCGGTGAACGTCCCCTCCAGCGCGGTGGTCTCCACCGGAATCCAGTGACTGCCGGCCTCGGCCTGCCCCACCAGCATCACCCGGTCGCAACGGCCGTCCACCCGGAAGGCGGTGCCGCGCAGCTTTCCCCGCCGGCCCGGAGATGAACCCGCCAGGGTCAGATACAGGGACGGATCGGGCACCAGCCGGTGTGCTGGAGTCCGGCTGGAATCGAGCCGGAAGGCCATCAGCACGTGCTCCGGGGTGGTTATCAGGGCCGTCTCGATTCCCACCGACTCGAGCATCGCCGCGTACAACACCGCCAGATCGTCGCAGTCTCCGCCGCGCAGCGCCAGCGTCTCGCGCGGGTACTGCACGTAGTCCAGGGTGTCGCGGCGATAGGGATTGGCCGGGTCCTTGACGTAGTGCACTCCCAGCAGGCGCATGGCCTCGAACAACGCCACCGCATCGGCCACGCCGGCCGCCAGGCCCCGCGGCCGCTTGACCGACGTCACCTGGCGGGCGAAGCGCATCAGGTTTTTCTCCCGGGGAGTGACGAATGCGGCCAGCGACGCCGGCCGGTTCCAGCTCAGGGCGTTCTTGTCGAACACCATCACCGGCACCACCCGCTGCCGCTGCACCACGCCGTCGGCGCCCTGGAAGCTCACCCGGACGCGGGCCTGTGCCGGGGTGTTCTCCTCCACCACGAACACCCGGCCGCGGTCGAGGGTCGCCGTCAGCGGCACCTGGAACCGATCCTTGCCCGCCGGGGGGGTGATCACCTGCTCGGAGGCCAGCTTCATGAACCCGGGGATGAACAGGGAGACCTTGAGCTGCCGCGGGCGCTGTTTGCCGTGCCAGCTCAGCTTCACAACTCCCAGCGGGTGGTCGGTGTAGTAGCCCAGCCGGGCCGGAAATATGTCGTCCAACCGCACCGCGTCTATCCGCAGCAGTCCCTGCCCGTGCCGCCGGCGCCGGGCCAGCCCGGCCGGCAGGCGACCCCGGCGCGAGACGTTCTTGAGCAGCCTTGCCTCCAGTTTGCGCACCAGCCTGCCGACCAGGTCGGCCACCTCCTCGGTTCGGCCGCTTGCAGTGGCCGCGCACATCCTGGCGCCGGTGGCGGCGTCGTACAGGGTGGTCTCCAGCACAAGCCCGCGTCCGGCCCGCATGATCCGGGGAACCGCCACCAGATCGACTTCCTTGCCGGCGACCAGCCGCTTGATGTCCCCCGGCCTCGGCCGGCGCACCGAGAGCGCAACCCCACCCGGTCGAACATCGAGATAAGTCACGTTCTCGAACTCGGCCTGCAACATGCCGGACACGGCACTGCGCAACCAGTTCGGGCTTCGGCCGCCGGCGGCAGCGGGAAGCAGCAGCAGTTTCAAGAGCAGCGCCCTCTCCGGAGCCCAGCGGGCCAGTATGCGCCCGTGCGTGGCGGCCATCACCTCGATGGGCAGCCCGGCCCTTTCCAGGCGCAGTGCCAGATCGAGCGCCTCCAGACGCGATTGCAGTCGCAGCCGCGACATGCGCCGCGACAGCCCGCCGGTGGTAACCTCGCTTATGCCTTCCACGGCACGGAGGGCTTGGGCGAGTTCCTGCAGCTTGCCGGGGCCGGGCAGGTCGCGCACCACCAGCGCAATGGGCTCCGCATGTGCCTCGATCCCGGGCAGCGCCTTCAGCAACTCGTCCAGAAGCCAGCGGCCGGCCGCCCGCCGGGCCCGCTGCGAGGCCGTCTCCGCGGAGACGTGGCTGCCGCGACTGTGGCCGGTGAAGGTCTTTATCACCTCGCCGGTGGAGACCCGGATCAGGCTGGCCTTGATGGCGGCCGAGCACACCTTCCAGTCGGAGTCCATGAAGTTGCCGAGCATGCTGGTACCGACCTGGCCCACCAGCAGCAGCTCGGCGTCCAGGGCGGTAAGCGTCTGCGGAACGTCACCCTTGAGCAGCAGCTCGACGGCGGCATCCCGGCGGGCCGCGGTCACCCGGGCGCGGTCGACCACCACCTGGCCCTTCTCCTGCAGGCCCCGCTCCAGCTCGCCCTGCGCGAGCCCCACCCCGGCCGGTTTGCCTCCGATGCTCTCATCCACGATGACCGCAAATCGCCACTGGCGAGCCCCCGCCGGCGACGCCCACACCGCCTGCAGCAGCAAGGCAAACGCCAGGGCCACCTTGAGATGCAGCGCCAGGGAAGAACCTCCTCCATTGAGCGACATCCGTCTCGTGTTCATTCGCGCGCCTCCCTGCCGCGACGGCTTCGGCCCCCGCAACGGCGCCTCTGCGGCTAGCGGCACTGTCCTCCCCCGAGAAAGATGTTGAGGCCCGCTGCACCGTCGGCAACGTTCACCACCGCCAGATCCTGGATATTGTCCTCGTTGAAGTCGGCCACGGTGACGAAGACCGGCTGGCGGCCGGTGGACAGGCGCTGCCCCGGCAGGAACCCGCCATCTGCATGCCCGCCGCTGGCGGTACCCGAGAAAAGCAGCACCTCGTTCACCTCGTCGTCGTTACCGTCGACCGCCAGGGTCACGACCAGATCGGTCACACCGTCCCCGTTGAAGTCGCCGGACGCCAACCAGCCAGGACGATCCCCGGTCGTGAAAGAGCTGCGGCCGTCACAGTCGAAAGTGCCGTCCCCACGGCCGTCGCTGCCGTTGCCAGCGATCACGTAAAGCCGTTCTTCCTGCCAGTCGATCAGTGCCACGTCCATGACGCCGTCGTCGTTGAAATCCCCGCCGGCCATGGCACGGAACGAGCTGCCGAAACTACAAGAGAAGGTGCCGGTGAAGGAACCCCCGCCGTCACCCGCAAGTACCGTGACGACGGACGTTCCGTCGTCCTGCTGGCCACACAGCAGCAGCAGATCGGGGTGGTGATTCTCGTCCACGTCGGCGACGAGCAGCTGCCGGGGCTCCTTGCACACGTCGAAGGCGATTGGGGCCGCAAAGGTACCATTCCCTTGCGGCGGTGTTCCCTGCCCGAGCAGCACCTGCACCGCGCCGGAAGTCTCGCCCAGCCTGCGGTTGTTGACGGCCAGGTCCAGGATGCCGTCGTGGTTGAAGTCAGCGCTCACCACCCAGGAGGGATCTCTACCAACTTCGATCCGGGTGTCGGTGTCGGAGAACGAACCGTCCCCCCGGCCGTCCTGCCCCTGTCCCCAGAGCAGGCTCAGGTAGTACTTGTAGGGGGGGCCCTGGCTGTCGTCGGGATCGCGGTTCGTCACCACCAGATCGGTGATGCCGTCTCCGTTGAGGTCACCCGCGGCCAGACCTACAGGATTCCTTATCACCTGATACCGGCCGGAATCGCTAAAGGCACCGCTGCCGCGGCCTCCCGAGCCATCACCGAGCATCACCACCACCTCATCTTCCGTGTTGGTGACGGCCAGGTCGAGGATGCCGTCCTCGTTGAAGTCGTGCTCCAGGACCATCTGCGGTTGCAGACCGACGTCGTAGTCGTCCCGCCGGGGAAACGTGCCGTCTCCCACTCCCGAGCTGCCGGTGCCGATGAGAATCGCCACGGCCTGGCCATCCGGCAACGATGCTGCCAGGTCGGTTATGGCATCTCCATCGAGATCAGCCGCGATTACCTGCCCTGCCCAATTCGCCAGCGAGTAGGTTCCCCCGGCCACATAGCTGCCATCGCCCACGCCGTTGCCCCCCTGGCCGAGCAGTGTCACCAGGGAGCCGTTCGAGGCACCGGCGACGACGTCGATGATATCATCGTGATCGAGGTCCGCCACCGCCATCATCTCGAATATGCTATTGGAAGACAGCGATACCTCCCGCCAACTGCTCTGCAACCCCGAACCGACATCCCCCTTGAATGTCACCAGATTGTGCTTCAGTCCTGGCGGGCAATCGCTGCAGTTCTGCAGCGCCGCCAGATCGGGGGTGGCGTCGTTGTTGATATCCGTGCAACTCACGGCGCCAAAAGTGGCCCGGTTATCGCTGGGGTCCAGGCTCTGCAGCCATTCCAGGGTTCCCCCCGCGGAGCCAGTGTAGGTCTCAATGTTGCTCGGGCAGGAGAACACCAGGTCCTGGTATCCATCGCGGTCGAAATCACAGGCGGCCAGGGTGACACGAGAGCAACCGGTTGCCACTGACGAGGAAGCGCCGAACCAGGGGTTGCCGGAGGAATAGCTGCCGCTTCCCGGCAAGATCCTCACCTCGCCACTGGCGAAATCCGCCACGGCTAGATCCAGATATCCATCGCCGTTGAAATCGGCGCTGACGATCGCGGGCAGTCTCGCCCCATCGAAATATTGGTTTTCTTTTTCAGAAAAAGTGCCGTCTCCCCTGCCCGAAGATCCATTTCCGGCCAGGATGGCCACGGTGTGGGATCCAGAGCAACCTACAGCCAGATCCAATATGTTGTCACCATTGAAGTCCGCCGCGGTTACCGCTTCCGGCCCGGAACAGAAGTTACCGTCTGAAAAAGGCTGTAGCTGCTGTTTCTCCGGCAACGAATCACTCCGGCCCAGAAGAACCAGGTAACCGCCAATGTCGCCCTGGTTGTAGTCCACCACCAGCAAGTCATTGATCCCGTCAGAGTTGAAATCCCCGGCAGCCAGTCCGTAGTTTTTTATACCGGTGCCGATGGCTGCCGCTTGCTCGAAAGCGCCATCTCCCATGGTGCAACCACCGTGCTGGCAGTCGGGATCGTCGGTATCGGTGAGCGTGTCGCAGTCGTCGTCCAGGCCGTTGCTGCAGGCGTCGGCTCCTGCCTGCTCTTCCGACTCCAGCGCTATTCCCAGGCACTGGCCGGCCTGGCAGACGTCTCCGAAGCTGCAAGGGTCACCATCATCGCAGGGGCTGTTTTCGGGATCGGTTCCTGTACAATTCCTGTATTTCTCGCTACAGGACTCCCGGCAATCATCGTCACCGTCTGGTCCGGGACAGGGGTTCTCTCCCGCGCTGCACACGCCATCCTGACAGGTCTCCTGACCGTTGCAGAAGAATTCGTCTTCACAGGAAGTACCGGTCAGGTTTGTTTTCTCACAATCGTGGGTGGCCTGGTTGCAGCTATCGGTGGTACAGGGATTACCGTCGTCGCAGTCGCCATCCTGCTCGCAGGGTCGGCAGTCGGGGTCGTCGCCATCGGTAAGGCCGTCGCAGTCGTCGTCACTGCCATTGCTGCAGCTGGGATCGTCGCGAGGGCCTTCCTGGCCGGGCCGGGGCACCAGACGGTTGCTGCAGCTGAGGCTGTCTTGCTCGCAGATGTCGGCGGTACATTCGTCGTTGTCGTTGCAGTCGCCGTCGTTGCTGCATTCGTCTGTGAGACCGTCGCAGTCGTCATCCCGCTGGTTGTGCAGGTCCTCGGGCTGGGGGCCGCAGCTGCCACCGCTTCCGGGGTTACAGGTACAGTTGAGGGTCAGGGTAATGCCTGCCCGCTTGCGGGCGCGTTGCGTGATACAGGCGCGATAGAGGATGATGCCGTCCTGGTCACGGGCCTCCGCGAGGAAGATCAGATTCCGGGAGGGAACCTGCTGTAGCTCGACGGTGCCGAACCGGGGAACCGCCACCGTCTGGGCAGCGATGATCTCGTCCTGTTGCGGTTGCTGGGAGCCGGTGAGTAGTCCCTGGCAGTCGTGGTCTGCAGGCTCCAGTACCCATAATGTCGCCCGGGCACTCGCATCCAGCGCCTGTTGGTCGGGCCAAAGCACGAATACGTCCGCCGCCGGCAGGTTGTCGCCGTTCACTCCGAACGCCGCTTCCAGGTCCCAGGGGCCCTCGCTGACGAAGACACCGCAACCGGCAACGGCCAGGACAAGGACCGCCACAGGCAAGGTGACCCAAAAAACCTTTGTTTCGTTTTTCACGCTACCAGGTTCCTCCCAGGCCGATCACCCCGGCACCCAGGACAGGATACCAGCTCACCACCTCGCCGCTGTCTCTTTGCTCCCACTCCCAGGTCCAGCAGACGATGCCCGCGGTGAGCAGGGCCACCCCTACCCCCGAGGCGCCCCACATCACACCTTCCCAGATCTTGCTGGCAGATTCATCGTTGGGAACCTTGACCGTGCCCTGGTAGTAGGCAATGCCGGCCGCTCCGCCTCCCAGCGCCAACAACCCCACTCCCGACCAGAACAAACCGTGCCCCCAGGCGATGCGGCGGCGCCGTTGCTCGAGTTGCTCGACGGAAAGCACCTGCACCTTGCCACCCAGCAGTCCGCCGAACAACTCGCGCACCATTGCCGGTATCACGTCCACCAGGACTTGCTGGCCGCCGGTAACCTTGCGCGAGACAGAGGCCACCACCCGCGCCCCGCGCACGTCGAGCACCTTGATGTTGAGCAACAGGGTTCCGCCGAACTCCGACACCGTGCCGGTCACCATCCAGTCCACCCCCAGCGCTCCACCGATCTCGGCCAGGCACTGCTCGTCGTCGCAACCGGCCAGCACTTTCTGCTTCTCCAGCTTGAGCAATCCCAGGATGTCGCCGCGGCCGATTACCCGCAGCCCGCCCAGGGCGCGGATCTCGTTGGCCAGCAGGTCTTCCAGGGCCCGCACCTTGGTGCGGTCCGCCTGACCGCCGAACTGCAGGTCCAGCACCGCCACGCTCCTGTGCTCCCGCGCGCCGGCCGCGGCACACGACAGGCAGACACCTAGCACCAGTAACACCGACCACACCCGGGCCATCGTCAACCTCCTCCAGCCAGGTATTCTCCTCCTTGCTCCCGACCCCATCTCCATCACTGGCACGCTCCCCGGCCCCACAGTACCCCCAGGGCGTTCTCTCCGTACATGGAGGCGGTGCCCACCACGATGTCCACGATGCCGTCCCGGTCCAAATCCCTGGCGTAGACGAATGACGGTTTCCACCGGTACTTCGTTTCCGTGTCGTCCTGGTATGAAAGTTCTATCGCCTCGGAAGGGTATTGGAATCCGCCGTTACCCAGCCCGTCTTGTCCGATGCCGTAGAAGATCTCCAGACGATAATCTTCTTCGTAGGGATCCAGGCTGGAAGCCTCATGGGCCACCACAAGGTCGAGGATGCCGTCGCCGTTGAAATCGGCCGTGTCCAGCGCCGAGGGATGCCCGAGTGTACTTGTAGACGAAAACGAACAGTCGAAGGTTCCGTCTGCCAGGCCTTCGCTTCCGTTCCCCTTGAGAATGTAGATTTTCTTCTCTTCGCGACTGGCCAACGCCACGTCGAGTATACCATCGGCGAAAAAGTCGCCGGTGATCATCGCGACCAGGCTCTCTCCGAGTTGGCAGGAGAAGCCTGGGGAGAAAGTGCCGTCGGCCCTTCCGCCGTCAGAGCCGCCTAAAAGCACCATGAACTTGCCGACACCGTCCTCGTCTGGCGACGTCTGCATGGCACAACTTACCAGGATATCGAGCACACCATCCGAATTGACATCGACAACCTCAAGCGATTGCGGACAGGTGCAGACGTCGTAGTCCACCGGGTCGATGAAGCCGCCGTTTTGCTGGTTGAGCATGATGCCGACCTTGTTGTGGAAGCAGTTGTGATACAAACCGTTTCGCTGTCCCACTGCAAGATCCGGGTAACCGTCTGCGTTGAAGTCGCCTGTGGCAACGGCGACCGGCGCGTAGTTCTCTATCTCGAAATCCCTTACTTGTAAGAACGAGCAATTGCCATCGGTGCATCCCCGACCGTACATAACGGAGACGCCTTGCGAAACGCCTCCCTGTGACCACACCACCCCCACTGCCAGGTCGAGATGATCGTCCTTGTTGAAATCTCCCGACGCCACGGAGTGGACGTCATGGTCGTTTGCTCCCGAGTCGTACATGATCTGGCCGTCCTGCTCTCCGCGCTTGACACCGAGAATGACAACTTGATCTGAGTCGGAGGTCACGTCCAGCAGCATTGTCACCTCGTCCAATCCATCGCCGTCGAAGTCGGAAAATGTGGCCCCGGTGATGTCGAAAGATGTCCTGTAGTAGTCGATTCTTTCCTCGAATGTACCGTCACCTCCGCCGGGCACTCCGCTGCAAACACCGTTCCGGCAGACGTCGCCGCTGGTGCAACTGTTGCCGTCGTCGCAGCGGGCTCCGTCCGCGTCCGGGGCGCTGCAATCGTCGTCAACTTCGTTGCAGGATTCACGGCAGTCGCCGTCCCCGTCCGGACCGGGACAGGGCGGCTCGCCCCGCGGCCGGCAGGCGCCCGCCTGGCAGCGGTCGGGGCCGTTGCAGAAGCTGCCATCGTCACACTCCTGGCCGTCAGGCAGCGGCTGATTGCTGCAGTTCTGCTCCACGCAGCTGTCCGTGGTGCAGGGATTGGCGTCGTCGCAGTCGAAGTCGTTGCTACACGAATGGCAGTTGGGATCGTCGTTGTCAGTCTTCCCGTCGCAGTCGTCGTCCGTGCCGTTCGTGCAACTGGGATCACTCATGGGCCCCTCCCGCCCGGGCCGGGGAGTCAGGTGGTGGGTGCAGCGGTGGTTTTCGCAGCTGGCCTCGGTGCAGATATCGCCGTCGTCCGGGCAGTCACCGTCCTGATTGCACTGATCGATGATGCCATCACAATCATCGTCCCGGAGGTTGCCGTCGACCTCCTGCCGTGGTGCGCAACCGGAATCCGGGTTACAAACACAGGCGAGCTGCAGGACGATCCCGGTTCGCTTGCGCGCCACGTCGCTTCCGCAGGCCCGGTAGAGAATCACCCCGCCGTCTCCATCGACCTCGACGAAGAACAGCGTCTGCCGTTCTTCGAGCCCCTCGAGCACCGTCTTTCCCGAGGGCGGTATGACGCTCTCCAGCCGGGCCCAGGCATCCTGTTCCGGTCGCGCGGCACCGGACAGCAGCTCGTTGCAGTCGTACTGCCGGGGATCGAGCGCCCACACCCCGGCCTGCCTGCTGCCGGCCAGGGCTTGCTGGTCGGGCCAGAGCACGTACACGTCCGCTGCCGGCAACCCATCCCCGTTCACCCCGAAGGCCACATCCAGATCCCAGGGGCCCGAGCTCACGAAGATGCCACAGGCACCTGTCACCCCCAGCAGGCAAGTCGCTATCAGGAAATATCTGCCCATTCACCACCTCGCCAGCAGCACCGTCTTCCCGGCTCGATGAAGCCGATTCTACCCACTCGGGAAGACAAAGAAAAGACCTGCCGGGCCGGCAACGTGAGGACCAGGATGTTCCCTCGCTCCTGGTTGTTCGTATCCGCTCCCACCTCTGTAATAAACGACCCCTTTTCTCAGCCGCGGCGGGCGCGGCGTTTCAGGTAGGCCGAGCCCAGGGTGTTGCGCAGCACCTCGTGGCAGCCGCCGCCGAAGAGCAGGAAGCGGGCGTCGCGCAGGTGCCGCTGCAGGGGGTAGTCCATGGAGAAGGAGTTGCCTCCCAGCACCCGGCTCGCCTCGTCGACGGCCTGCTGGCACATCTCGGTGGCGAACATCTTGGCCAGCATGCACTCCTCGCGACAGGGCCGGCCGGTGGCGATCATCCAGGCCGCCTGGTAGGCCAGCAGCCGGGCGGCCTGGTGCCAGGCCCAGTGGTCGGCGAACTTGGCGCGGATGAGCTGGTAGGCGGAGATGGGCTTGCCGAAGGCGCGTCGCTCGAGGGCGTAGGCGGCCGCCTCCTCCATGGCCTCGGAGGCTATCGAACAGGCCAGCAGCGCCGTCATCACCCGCACCTCGTTGAGGATGTCGGTGGTGTAGCGCACCCCGTCGCCCGGGCCCTCGCCCAGCAGGTTCTCCTCCGGCACCCGGACGTCCTCGAACACCAGCTCTCCCATGGGAGCGCCGCGGGCGCCCAGTTTGTCTATGTGCTGCCCCACCGAGAAACCGGGCGTGCCCTTTTCCACCAGGAAGAACGACAGGCCCCTGATGCCGGCATCGGGATCGGTCTGGGCCAGCACGGTGCAGAAGTCGCACAGGGGAGCGAAGGTGATCCAGATCTTGGTGCCGTTTATCACCCAGCCGCCGTCGCGGCGCTCGGCGCGGGTGCGCACGCCGCCCAGGTCCGAGCCCGACTGCTGCTCGGTGAAGCAGATGGTGCCGATCTTGGTGCCCTTGATGGCCGGCACCAGCACCCGCTGCTTGATCTCCTCGGAGCCGAAGCGGGCCACGAAGTAGGTGCCCATGAGCGTCTGCATGGCCACCGCCATGGCCAGGCCGCAGGAGCCCCGGGCCAGCTCCTCGTAGAAGATCATCGAGGTGACGACGTCGGCCTCCTGGCCGCCGTACTCCTGGGGATGGCGCAGGCCGAGATACCCCAGCCCGGCCAGCAGCTGCCACAGGTCGCGGGGGAACTCGTCGCTCTCGTCGATCTGGCGCGCGCGTGGTTTGATCTTCTCTTCCACCAGCCGGCGCACGTTCTGCCGGAACAATTCCTGCTCCTCGGTGAAGGAAAAGTCCATAAGACCTCCGGGGGGGGCTGTTTTCCAGACCGTTCCTTATACCGCCGGCCGGCAGGGAAGACAACAGCGCGGTCAGGAAAGAGCGCTTCACGAAGACCTCAGCGGCCTCGCTCCTCGAGCACCATGTCGATGCAGATGCCGGCGGCCGGACGAGCGGGCGCCCGTTCCAAGACCAATGTCCACCCGTTCTTGCAATAATTGCAATTTATCTTGCATCAAATGCAACATGATGGTAATTTGCACGACATGAACACGATCATCCCGAACCCGGACCTGTCCCGCAGTCAGATCATCCACAATCTGGAACTGCTTTCCGACTGGTTACGGGTGAAGTTTCCTGACGAGCGCATCGAGTTGGTCGTTGTTGGTGGTGCGGCACTCGTCTTGCTGGGTCACAAGAACCAGACCAGGGACATCGATGTCTTGAGACCACACCCTCTGCCCGAATCCTTGCGACAGGGAATTCGCGAAGTTGCCAACCATGCCTGCAATCCCTCCGTGGAAAAACACCTTGAAGATATTAAAGCCATTCGACCAAGCGCCGGGGAGTTGAAGCTGGCAGTGGAGTTCTGCCTGAAGAGAGACCCACATCGGACCAACCGGCAGGACCTTGCCGCAATAGTTCGCAAGCTGGGGTTCGATCCCGATGAAATCTACTGAGCGACTGCAGGGTGCCGCGGAGCCGCTTCTGCTCTCGGCCTGGAACACACTGGGTCTGCCCTTCGATGTCGAGGCTCTCGACGAGAGGGAGCGGGGCATCATCGATCCGGAGGTGGCGATTCTGCTTACCGTGATGTGTTCCACCAGCTCACGTGCCCCCACGGACATCCCGGCGTGGATTCTGCGCTTTTCAGACATGGTCAACCACGGGAAGCTGAAGGCCCTCATGGTCATGCTGGGCGATAGACACAGGGAGGCCGTAGTCCGAAGGATGCGCCGGTGGCTGTTCGCAGCCTGCCCGAAAACTTTCAGAAGAGCCGTCTCCCTCCCCGATGAGGCTCCTGAAACTGCCGTTCGGGAGCTGCTGTCCCGGAGAAGCAAGATCGCTCCGGTCGAGGTCTTGGCAGAATCATCTGCCATGCTGCGCAACCGCCTGTTGTACGGCACAGGTTTTCGTGCAGATCTCATCAGTGTCGTCGAGGCGGTGCCGTATCCTCTCCGGGCCAACCAGCTGGCCCGGTTGCTGGGCTGCCGGGAATCCACCGTGTCGAGGATTTTGCGCGATCTGCGCGCCGCCGGTTTGCTCGACGGCCATAACCAGTTGTCGCGGGAGCAGGGAACCGCCCGGGGGATCTTCATATCGGTCGACACGCTGAGAAACATCATCAACCTGATCGATGCAATGGATTTCAGCTCGGAGGATCTGAGAAGCTCCGCCGTCTCGGGGATGGATCTGCGCTTCGACGGGATGACACGGTCGCTGGTGGAATCTCTCCTCCCCTGAGCCCGAAGGCCCGAAGGCCCGGGGACAGGCCCGCGGAAAAGCCATGTAATTCATCTGGTTACCGGAAGAGAGGGGTATTTTTCAGGATATGTCTTCAATATCAACATGTTGTCAAGGATATACCCATGCTGGGTACAGTAATCAGTGGATCCACAAGCGCTTTTTCTCGTGCCTGTCCCCGCTTTTTTCGCCCGCTTTTTTCGGGGGCCGAGCGACCAGCCGCAGGGGCCCCCTACAGTACGGCGCGCGTGCTCAGGAGCGGCGGCGGGCGTCCAGCGCCTCGAGCACCTTCTCCGGGGTGAGCGGCAGGTGGTGCAGGCGGATGCCCACCGCGTCGTAGACGGCGTTGGCGATGGCCGGGGCGGTGGGGATCATGCCCGCCTCGCCCACCCCCTTGGCCCCGAAGGGCCCGGCCGGGTCGTCGGTCTCGATAAAGAGCAGCTCCACCGGGAAGTCCATCTCCCCGGCGGTGGGGATCTTGTAGTCGCGGAAATCGGGATTGAGCACCCGGCCCTGCTCGGTGCGGATCTCCTCGTAGAGGGCATAGCCCAGCCCCTGGGCCAGGGCGCCGTAGGTCTGCCCCTCGAGAGTGAGGCGGTTGAGCACCCGGCCCACGTCGTGGGCGGCCACCAGGCGCAGGATCTTGATCTCGCCGGTGGCGGTGTCCACCTCCACCTCGGCCCCCTGGCAGCCGAAGGCGTAGTTCTCGGAGAAGTTGCCCCGGCCCCGGGACCAGTCGGGAAGCTCGGTGGGCGGATCGTAGAAGGCGCAGCCCACCGGCATGGTGCCCCCGGTCCGGAAGTGCAGCGCCCGCAGCACCCGGTCGAGTTCCAGGCGCAGGGCGGGGTCGTCGGGAGCCCCGCGGGCGAAGACGCAGCCGCCGGCCATCTCGAACTCGCCGTCCCGGGCGGCGGCGGCGACGTCGAAATCCGCCCGCCGGTAGCCGGGATCTTTCTTCTGCAGTTCGGCGGCCTTCTTTTCCACCAGGCGGGGATAGAGCGGCCCCAGGGCGGCGAAGATCTGCCGGCGCAGCTCGGCGGCGGCCCGGCCGACGGCCTTGCCGGCCATGAAGGCTCCCCGGCTGGCATGGGTGCCCACGTCCCAGGGACAGGTGCCGGTGTCGGTGGGGTTGACGACGACCCGCTCCGGCTCCACCCCCAGCTCCTCGGCCACCATGCCCACCAGGGCCGCGTGCATTCCCTGGCCCATCTCCACCCCGCCGCAGTAGACGTTGATGTTGCCGAAGTCGTCGGGCTTGAGCATGATCCCGGAGCCGTCCGAGCGGTAGATGCGCCCGCCGCCGCCCACGTGAATGAGCGCCGCCAGGCCCACCCCGCGCCGCTTCGAGCCCTGTTGCCGCCGGTCCGGCCGCGGCAGCCGCTCGCCCACCTGGCGCAGGCACTCCTCCAGGCCGCAGGTGGTGACCTTGAGACCCATGGGGGTGGTCTCGCCCGGCCGGTTGCCGTTGCGCAGGCGCAGCTCCACCGGTTCCATGCCCAGCTCTGCTGCCAGCTCGTCGAGGCTGCTCTCGATGGCCCAGGTGACCTCGGGATTGCCGTAGCCGCGCATGGCCTGGCAGTAAATGTTGTTGGTGTAGACCAGCTCGGCGTCGAAGCGGACGTTGGGCACCCGGTACAGCGACGTCGCCGGCAGCATCATCACCGAGGGATAGGTGGCCCCCCAGGAGGCATAGGCGCCGTTGTCCTGGAGCACGTCTATCTCGCGCAGCAGCAGCCGGCCGCCGTCGTCGCAGCCCTGGCGGATGCGCACCCGCGCTCCCTGGCGGGGAGCCAGGCAGGCGAACTCCTGCTCGCGGCTGTAGAGGATCTTCACCGGCCGGCCGCTTCTCCAGGCCAGCAGGATGGCGATGTACTCGTAGGGGTTGGTGTCCAGCCCCGAGCCGAAGCTGCCGCCCAGCGCCGGCACGATCACCCGGCTGTTGCGGCTGCCCAGCCCCAGGGCCTCGAGGGCGCGGTTGAAGTCGCGCTGGGCCAGGAAGGGTATCTGCGTCTTGGCCCACATGGTGAGGTTGCCGCGGGCGTCGAACTCGGCGACGCAGCCGGAGGTGCCCAGGCAGGCATGCTGCATGCGCTGCGTGGAATACACCCCCTCGACGATGTGCCGGCAGCGCCCGCGGGCCGCGTCCAGGTCGCCGCTGTGGTGATGGTAGCGCAGGTCGAGACGGTTGGAGCTGCGCGGGCGGCCGCGGGCATCGTGCTCGTGCACCAGCGGCGCCCCCGGCTCCAGCGCCTGCTCCGGGTCGAACACCGCCGGCAGCGGCTCGTACTCCACGCGGATGAGCTCCACCGCCTCGGCGGCGATGTCCGCATCGACGGCCGCCACCGCCGCCACCTCGTCGCGCAGGGAGCGCACCTTGTCGCCCTTCAGCGCCCGGTTGTCCTGCAGAAAGCCCACCCGCAGCTCGGGGGTGTTCTTCGCGGTGATCACCGCCCGCACCCCGGGAAGCCTCTCGGCGCGGCTGGTGTCGATGTCGACTATGCGCGCGTGGGGATGTTCCGAGAACTTGATGGCCCCGTGGAGCATGCCCGGGCGGTCGAGATCGTGGATGTAGCGGGCCCTGCCCGTGGCCTTGTCGGCGGCGTCGGGACGCGGCAGGGCCCGGCCGATGAAGCGGTACTCAACCATGCCCGCTCCCCTCCCGGTGCGGGCGCGGGCCGTCCCCGTCCGGGGAAAGCAGCTCGGCCGCCCGGCGCACGGCGGCCACGATCTGCAGGTAGCCGGTGCAGCGGCAGAGGTTGCCGGAAAGCGCCCGGCGGATCTGCCCGTCGTCGGGATGCGGGTTGCGCTCGAGCAGCCCCTGGGCGGAGAGGATCATGCCCGGGGTGCAGAATCCGCACTGGATGCCGCCCTGCTCGACGAAGGCCCGCTGCAGCACCGACAGCCGGCCCGGCTGCCGTTCGAGACCCTCGATGGTGGTCACCCGCCGGCCGTCGACCTCGGCCGCCGGGTAGAGGCAGGAGTTGACCGGGCGGCCGTCTACCAGCACCGTGCAGGCGCCGCATTCTCCCTGGCCGCAACCTTCCTTGGTGCCGGTGAGCCCCAGGTCCTCGCGCAGCACGTCGATGAGCCGGCGGAAGCCCTCCAGCTTCACCTCCACCGGCGAGCCGTTGAGCTCGAAGCGGATGACCTCCATCACTCACCTGCCTCCCGGCAGAGCCCCTCCACCGCCCGGCGCACGAACACCTCCACGAGCCGGCGCCGGTAGGCGGCCGAGGCGCGCACGTCGTCGATGGGAGAGATATCCTCCGCCGCGGCCCGGGCGGCCCGGTCGATGATCTCCCGGTCGGGCCGCTGGCCGCGCAGCAGAGCCTCGGCGCGCTCGAGCCGCAGGCAGGTGGGAGCCACCGAGCCGGCGGCCAGGCGCACCTCGGCCAGCTTCCCGTCGTCCAGCACCAGCAGCGCCGCCAGGCTGGCCAGCGCCAGGTCCACCCGCACCCGGCCCTTCTTGAAGTAGACGGTGCGCGCCCCCGCCGGCGCCGGAGCCACCCGCACCCGGCAGAGCAGCTCCCCGGGAGCGAGGCAGCTCTGCCCGGGGCCGCGCAGGAACTCGGCGATGTCCACCTCGCGCCGTCCCGCCGGCCCCTGCAACTGCAGCCGCGCCCCGTACACCAGCAGCGCCGGGGCGGTATCGGCGCAGGGGGAGCAGTTGCCCAGGTTGCCGCCCAGGGTGGCGGTCTGCCGGATCTGCGGGCTGCCCAGCCGCCCGGCCGCCTGCTGCAGCAGCGGGTAGCGGCGGCCGAGCTCATCGTGCTCGAGGATCTCGGCGATGGTCACGGCCGCGCCGATGTCGGCGCCGGCGTCGCTCACCTCGATGCCCTGCAGCTCGGTGATGTTGCGCAGCGACACCAGCGCCCGGGGCCGCTCCAGCCCCTGGCGGAGCTTGACCAATAGATCGGTGCCCCCGGCCAGGAAGCGGGCCCCGCCGGGCCAGCGGCCCAGCTCCAGCGCCTCGTCGATGCTGGCGGGACGATGATAGGCGATGCTTGCCATGGTCGATGGTTCCTCTGCGGATTGATACCGGACTCCTGCCTATCATCCGGCCCGCGGGCAGTCAACCGGGCCGGGAGCCCGGATTTCCCACGTCGGCCGCGAACTGGAAAATCGTTCGCGTGAAACTGGAGATTGAGGGAAGGATGGTGGCGCCAGACAGGTAGAACTATCCCAGTTCCTTCAGGAAGTCGCGTGGGCAAACCACTATCACTTCCCGGTAACCACTGGCCCGGAGCAAGGCCCGGTCTCCGCTGATCACCAACCTGCCACCACAGGCCAGGGCACAGGCCAGGAACTTGTCGTCATCGGGATCGTCACACACCTGCCGTGGCAGTTCAGCCACCTGATAGATTCGCCCGTACGTCACCACGACGTCCACCAGGGGAACTGGGTCGACACCGGGATACCTGTCGGCCAACTCCTCCCCGACACGATAGTACTCCTCGATTATTTCTTCCGACAACGCCAAGTTCAACTCACCGGCAGCGAACTTTTGCACGATACGTGCCGGTGGTCCGGAAAAGAAGATGCCCGACATCAAGACATTTGTATCGAGGACGACTCTCACCCCCGTCTCCGTACCCTGGCAACTGCAGCCTTCACCCCGGAACGTTTCATCCCCGCCTGCCGTGCCTGACGTCGTGCCTCGCTTATCATCGTTGAAAACTCGTCCAGGGACGGAGTGGTGATTGCCTTGAGTACCACCACATCACCCTCGGCCACGACCACGAAGCGATCGCCGGCCTTGAGTCCCAATCTCCGGCGGACTTCCTCTGGTATGACCACCTGTCCCCGGGCCGACATCTTGGTCGTAGCCGCTCTGCTCATGCCCTGCCCTCCTTCCAGGAACGTCTTACTGGTAAGATTTTACCATCCGTGGGCACGCCTGGCAAGCGTGATTGCAGGGTCAACTCGAACGCCACGCCTTGATAATCGCTTACCCAGCTGGAGACCGGCTCCGGGCCCTGGCCGGGAGAAGTCACCGGGTCCGTGCCGGGAAACGGGAGCTAGGGTCAGACCACCACCGCTTGCCGGCGCAGTTCGGCGATCTCCTCTTCGGCCAGGCCGATCTCAGACAGAATGCACGCGGTGTGCTCGCCGTAGGCCGGGCAGAAGGGCAGCTCGCCGCCGCTCGCGGCCAGGTGCCCGGTGTCCACCGCCGCCGGCGGCAGGCGCACCCGGCGGCCGTCCGGGGTCCGCGTGTGCAGGAACTTCCCCGCCAGGTCTTCGAGTTCGAACACCTGCTCGATGCGCGAGATGGGGGCATGGGGTATGCCGGCGCGGGTAAGCACGGCGGAGAGTTCCGCGCCGGAGAAACGGCTGGTTATCGCCGTGATGGCCCGGTGCAGGCTCTCGCCGCCCGCCCGGCGGCCCTCGTTGGAGCTCCACTCGGGCCGGTCCAGCTCGGCGAACTCGGGCTGGGCGCAAAGCCGGCGCCACTGGGCGTCCGCGCCCACCGCCAGGTAGAGGTAGCCGTCTGCGGTGCGGTAGGCGTCGACGGGGAAGAACTGCCGGTGGCGGTTGCCCGAGCGGCGCAGTTGCCCGGGCGGGCTGTCCATGTCCAGCAGGGGCAGGAAGGTGGGCAGCCAGCTCGCCGCCGCCCGGGCCATGGAGACATCGATGAGCCGGCCCCGGCCGCTGTGCTCGCGTTCCCACAGCGCCAGCAGCACCTGGCTGAAGGCCTCGTCGCCGGCCTTGAGGTCGACCAGGGGCACCCCGCAGAGCAGCGGCGGGCCGTCGGGCTCGCCGGTGAGATCCATGTAACCCACCCGGGCCTGGACGACCGGGTCGTAGCCGGGTACTGCGGGGTGGTCGAGCCCCTGGGCGGAGATGCAGCACCAGACCAGCTCCGGCCGCACCGCCTGGAGCGTGTCGTAGTCGATGCCCAGCTTGCGGTGGTGGGCGGGCAGGGTGTTGGTGCAGAAGACGTCCACCTGCAGCCGCTCGAGGAGGCGGTGCAGCAGCCGCTGCCCCTCGGGGTGCTTGAGGTCGATAGCCAGCGATTCCTTGCCCAGGTTGGGAGCCACGAAGTAGGCGTGGCGGTCGGCCCCGGCCACTTGGCGGCCCACGTAGCGGTTGGGGTCGCCGCGGCGGCTGCCCGGCGGCCCGGCCGCCTCGAGCTTGATCACCCGCCAGCCCAGCTGCACCATGCGCTGGGTGGCGTAGGTCATGGAAAGCGCCTGCTCCAGGCTCACCACCAACGGGGTCTTCATGGCGGGCTCCTTTCCTTCTCCCCGGTTCCGTTCCCCGCAGCAGTAACCCAGCCGCGCCCCAAAGGCAACCGCCTTGCCCTCACACCAGTTCAGACAGGAACACGCGTGCCGGGCACAGGCGAATCCCCTCGGGGGTGGTGGCGTCGCGGGTGCCGCTGGCCGATATCTGCCAGGTTCTGGAACGCCGAACGCCGGGGACAGGCCCGCAGTAAATGCCCCGTAAATCAAAGAGATATCAGCAACAGGAGGCTGGCCATATTTTATTTACCTTCAACATCAGGTAGTTATCGACAGGGCAATCGCTCGGCCGGGCTAGTAGACTGATTCCTAAGCGCTTTCCCTTGTGCCTGTCCCCACGGTTTCCTGGGGAATCCCGGTCAGAAAAATCCTCCCCCCCGCCGTTCCCCGATCCGTGGTATACTATTTTCCATCCGCACGGTACGGCAGGACGGGACGGTGGCCGGAGCGAGCAGGCTGCGGAAGGAAAGGGGGCGAGTCATGCTGGAGGTGATGGTCATTGTTAAAATACGCGTACGGCAACAAAGGAATGGCACTTTACTCAAACTTCGTCTTGTCCCCACTAGAGAAAAATGAAAAATCTAACCTTAATAATCTTAGCACTTTTCATTCTGCCACTGAAAACCAATGTGGCAGGAAATGGTATAGAGATGGATAAAATGGCAAAAGTCCCCGCAGGATATTTCAGGTATGGAAAGAAAAACAGGAAAATATACTTGAAGGAATTTTACATAGACACGAGGGAGCTGTCACTCCGACTCTTTGGAAAACAGTTTGGATCGATGGGTGGATCATATCCGATTACTTTTCAAGACAGGTGCGATTCATCATGGGATAAAAACCATCCTGATATTAATAAAGGGGCTGAAGCAACGGTAAATGATTCTATAAATTGCATAAGTTGGTCTAGGGCTCAAGAGGTATGCAGAAGAATGGGCAAGCGTCTTCCCACGGAGATGGAGTGGGAAAAGGCGGCGCGGGGCACCGACGGGCAACCCTATCCCTGGGGCAAGGAGGATCCCGATTGCGAGCACGCCGTGCTCAGCGTCTGCGGCGACGTGAACTACGCCCGGAAGCCCTGCACCAGGCCGAAGGGAAACAGCCCCTACGGCCTGTGCGACATGATCGGCAACGTGGGCGAGTGGGTGATTTCAGCACGGGACGAGGGGCCCGACGACATCCACATCTACAAGGGCGGCTCCTTCATCTACCCCTACAACCCCTCTCCCTGGAATCCCTACGCCTGGAAGCGCTATCGCTCCTTCCCGGCCGCCGAGGCGGGCATCGGGGTGCGCTGCGTGTGGTCGAAAACGGATCACAACCTCAAGCTGCTGCCCACCGTGAAGGAGAGGGGGTTCTAGGTGCTGTCTGACGCGGGCGAAAAGGAGGAGTTGTACCGGGTGATCTACGACGACGGAGTCCAGCATCCGCGCGATGCACCGGGGCGCCTCGTCCACAAGCAGGAGACCGTCCTGGGAGATAGCAACGAGTTCACCTTCCACTACGATATCCGTACGGGACAAGTGCCAGCCACGTGTTTCGGAACCTGGCTCACGGTGATTCACCGCAAAGCTTGGGTTGCCATAATAATATTGTTGTTATTGGTCTGCTCTGTTGTTGGTTCATCAACATCCATGTCCTTCTCCGAAAATAGTGACATGGAGAATATTAGATCTGAACTCCAAGACTACATTGACGAGTTAAACAGGCATAATGGCAATGATGATTTATTTATCGAAGAGAAGCAGGATCATGCCTGCGTGTCAGGCTGGCTCTGTGCAGGGGATGCCTTCAGAACTTTTACTGTCTTGGATAAAATTGAAGATTCTAAGAATCCGGTTGCTCGCTTTATTGCCATGCCACTGAGTGCCGTGGCCATGCCGTCGACAGTCGCGGCGGCCGAGACTCTTAATTATGTTATCATATTCTCGAGGCGCGTGAGGGTAATCGGCATGCCACCGCGTAACAGCCTAGTCCAGAACATGCTGGAGAGACTAATCAACTCGAAGCGTTATTCTCGCGGAGTGGAATATCTGTACTGTGATAGGGCGTCTCAACTGTCGCATGACTTGTCATGCATTGCCATCAATAACAAACGTATCGCCAGGCAGGTTGATGCTAACGTAGCAAGTATCTATAAAAGGGTACTGGGTCTAACAGGCGGTAAATCACATCAAGAGCTTGTAGGCCATTTTATAAAACACTGCAAGATAATGAAGCTTCCATGTAAAAGCACATATCTAAATGCGTTAGAAGACACAAGCCGCAAACGGCTTGTAACAGATGCAGTGGAGGGCTTGTTGCCGGTATGCTCTACGGGATCGTGCAAGAGGCTGCTGTCCTGCAAGCTTGAAGCCGGCAAATTGACTCTAGCCAGTTCACTGGTCGCAAAGATTGCTGGCCCGCAACTGTTACGTGATGTTGTCAAGAGCAACCCATGGGGCATGAATGTGCGGCGGGATGCAATGATTTTGGGGGCTTTGGGTATGAGTGGCGATAAAACATTCCGACCATATATTGCCTATCGAATGAGAAAGGCCAACTCCCTCATGTTAATAGCGACGGGAATGATGAGTCTGCAGTTGCTTGGTGATCAGAGGGCGACGCAATACTATGAAAAACTAACTGGATGTACCATCGGTGGAGTGGACGGTGGCGTTGATGAGTACCTGAGATATCTAGGCAAGCACATCGCGTGCTTGAGAAAAAGTAGGTACTGTGAGCAGTCGTGTAAGGATTTACTAAGTGCGGCTTCGATTGGCCACCAGGCAATGCTCAGGACAGCTGCCGAGAACTATGAGTATGGAATATACGCCAAGATAGTCGAAGCTTCAGGTAGGAGGAATATGATAGAATTACGATGCATAATTGACAACAGGCAAAACGCCTTTGTCGACGTAGATCACTTTACTCGTTATCATGTAATAGGCGATGGTGTGCGATTCAAGATTGACAACAATATTTATGTTGGGCGGCCTTATGTCGAACCTTTTGAAGTCAAAGAACAATATTTGAGTATTGACAAGGACACCGTGCGGTCAGGCAGAAAATACAAATTAATATTCGATAATGGCGTTACTACAAATGACTTCACTGTGCCAGAATGCCAAATGCAGCCATGATCGTATTGACTGGCGGACTAAGTTGATGACGCCCTCCGACTACGAGGTGCACATGCCCTGCATGCCGAACACCTGTTGCACCTCGATCGAGTTCCAGAAGATGCCGCACCCCAGACGACGTGCACATCTACAAGGGCGGCTCCTTCATCTACCCCTACAACCCCTCTCCCTGGAAGCCCTACGCCTGGAAGCTCTATCGCTCCTTCCCGGCCGCCGAGGCGGGCATCGGGGTGCGCTGCGTGTGGTCGAAAACGGATCACAACCTCAAGCTGCTGCCCACCGTGAAGGAAAGGGGGTTCTGGGTGCTGTCTGTCGCGGGCGAAAAGGAGGAGTTGTACCGGGTGATCTACGACACCGACTCCGCCTCGGGATTCCGGCCGTTCGGGTTTGCGGGGGGAGTTGTTTATTGTCAAACAGGCGATATTCATATTTATTGTTTAGCAAGACGTGGTGCATATGGTTAGGCATGATGCCATCATGAAAGAAAAAGTCTTCATGATATGCAGTTACTTCTTGATTGTGTTCTCCGTTGTTATAGTTGTATTGTTCATATCCGGCTTTATTATGATAAGATATTCAGGATATCTATATACAATGTTGTATGCTGTCTATAAATTGATTAATCCATTTGTAGGAATAGTTGCTGCAGCAACAGTACTGTTCATGATGGTTGAAGTGCTATTGAAAAAGAAGGAAGTAAATCTCCTCATCACCATTGCGCCAATTTTATATCTCTTTTCTTGGGTGACAGTGATTGTCATCGAGAAGTTGTTTGTCGTTCTCGCCTTACGAGGGTGATCGGTACCTATCAGCGATTTTAGAAACTCTATTCACACAATTACTGTAGTACCCCCCTGTGCTTTCACTTCAGTACGTCTTATGGGTGGACTCAACTTCAAGGGGAGCAGTGTACTGCTTCAGAACCTGATCGGCTCCCGGTAGGTGCCGAAGACATCCTTGAGCACGCCGCAGATCTCGCCCACGCTGGCGTAGGCCTCCACCGCGTCCATGGCCGCGGGCATGACGTTCTCGCCGGCCGCGGCGGCCCGGTGCAGCCCGTCCAGTGCCCGCTCCACCGCGGCGGCGTCGCGCTCGGCGCGCACGTGGTTCAGGCGCTCGATCTGACGCCGGGCCTCCTGCTCGCGGTAGGGATGGAACTCGATGTCGCGCTCGGCCTCCTGCTCCACGAACAGGTTCACCCCCACCTTGGGGATCTCCCCGGCCTGGATGCGGCGCTCCCGCTCCCAGGCCTGGCGGTTGACCTCGGCCTGGAGCCGGCCCTCGGCGATGGACTTCACTATTCCGCCCTGGCGCTCGATGTCGTCGAGGATGTCCAGGATCTTCTTCTCCATCAGGTTGGTGGTGCTCTCCACGAACCAGGAGCCGGCCAGGGGATCGACGGTGTCGCACAGGCCCACCTCGTGCATGAGGATCTGCATGGTGCGCAGGCTGAGCTTGGCGGCGTGCTCGGAGGGGATGGTGTAGGCCTCGTCGTAGGAGCACAGGGCCATGGTCTGGGTGCCGCCGAGCGCGCTGGCCAGTGCGTAGTAGGCCCCGCGCACGATGTTGTTCTCCGGCTGCTGGATGGTAAGCCCGCCGCCGCCGCCGCCGGCGATCATGCGCAGCTTCAGCGCCCGGGAATTGCTCACCCCGTAGCGCTCGCGCAGCAGGCGCGCCCACAGGCGGCGGCCGGCGCGGAACTTGGCCACCTGCTCCCAGAGGTTGCCGTGGATGTCGAAGTTGAAGGTGATGCCGGCGGCCACGGCGTCGGCGTCCAGGCCGCGCTCCAGCGCCCGCTCCAGGTAGGCGCAGGCGATGGCCAGGCCGCAGGCCATCTCCTGGGCCGGGGTGGCCCCCGACTCGCGGATGTGGTAGCCGCACACGCTCACCGGGCTGTAGCGGGGCACCCGGCGGGCGCAGAACTCCATGGTGTCCACCACCAGGCGGATGGAGGGCTCGGCCGGGAAGATCCAGGTGCCGCGGCCCACGAACTCCTTGAGGATGTCGTTCTGGCAGTTGCCGCGCAGCTTCTCCAGGGGAAAGCCGCGCTTGCGGGCCAGGGCGAAGTACATGGCCATGATGGCCACCGCCGAGCCGTTGATGGTCAGCGACACGGTGACCCGGTCGAGGTCGATGCCGGCGAAGGCCTCCTCCATGTCGGCCAGGGTGTCCACGGCCATGCCCACCCGGCCCACCTCGCCCTCGGCCATGGGATCGTCGGAGTCCAGGCCGCACTGGGTGGGCAGGTCGAAGGCCACGTTGAGCCCGGTTTGGCCGTGCTCCAGCAGCCACAGGAAGCGCTCGTGCGTCTCGGCGGCGGTGCCGAAGCCGGAGTACTGGCGCATGGTCCAGGGCCGCTTGCGGTACATCAGCGGGTGCACGCCGCGGGTGTAGGGATACTCGCCGGGATCGCCCACGGCCTCCAGGCCGCCGGAGCGCTCGACGTCCTCGGGCCGGTAGACCGGCTCTATCTCGATGCCCGACTCCCATACCACCGGGGGCAGCTTCTCGTCCGGGGAGCTCATTTCTTCACCTTCTCTTCTATGAAGGCCGTTATCTCGCCAAAGGGCGTGCCGGTGGGAAACACCCCGGCCACCCCCAGTTCCTCGAGTTGCCGGTGATCGCGGCGGGGGATGTTGCCGCCCACCAGCAGGCAGGAGCCCTCCCAGCCGGCCCGGCCGAGCTCGTCGATCACCTTGCGGCACAGCGGCAGGTGGGCTCCCGAGAGGATGGACAGCCCCACCACGTCGGCCTGTTCCTCCACCGCCGTCCGGGCGATGGCCTGCGGGCTCTGGCGCAGGCCGGTGTAGACCACCTCCATGCCGGCGGCCATGAGCGCCCGGCACACCAGCTTGGCGCCCACGTCGTGGCCGTCCAGGCCGGGCTTTCCAATCAGCACGCGTATCTTTCCCGCCATGTCAACTCCCCGCAGTGTCGTCCTTCCGGGCCGCCCGCAGCTCGGCCCGCAGCTTTTCCGTGGCGCCGGCATCCACCGTGCCGTCCGCGGCCAGCACCACCCCGTAGTCGTTCCGGGCCGCCGTCTCGCTGACATAACCCGCGGCCACGTCGCCGGCCACCAGCTCCGTCTCGCGCTCCAGCGGATCGCCGAAGCCGCCGCCGCCGGCGGTCTCCATGACGATGCGCCGGCCCGCCGCGATAGTGGTCAACCCGTAGGGATCGGCCGGTTCATCGTCCACCAGGAAGGCGGCCCGGCGGCCCGGCCGGCCCCCGAACAGGCCCTGCGGTGCCCGCCGCAGCCGTCCCGTCTGCACCCCCAGCATCACCGGACCGCGCGGAGCTTCTTCGCCGGCGGGCACCCGGAACACCTCGCGCAGGGCCGGTGCCCCGCGACGGCGTCCCGCCCCGCCGGAATCGCGGATCAGCTCCCGGCGTTCGACCAGCAGCGGGGTGTCGCTTTCGAAGATCTCCGCCGGGGTGTTGGCCCCGTTGGCGGGGAAGATGAACACCCCGGCACCATCCTGCCCGGCCCCGGCACCCATGCCGCCGCCGCGGATGACCACGGTGTGGAAGGGCCTGCCGTCGGCGCGGCGGCCGTAGAAGACGTTCATGGTGGCGGGGGTGCCGCCGCTGCCGGCGATCACCCGTTGCGGCGCCGCCCCGGCCAGGGCCCGGTACACCAGCTCGGTGAGGAAGTGGCCAATCTGCATGCGCGCGGCCACCGCCGCCGGCGGCCGGCAGTTGACCACCGAGCCCTCGGGAGCCCGCAGGCGGATGGGCCGGGCGCAGCCGGCGTTGTTGGGCAGCTCCGGGTCGAGCATGCTCTTTACGGCCATGAACACGTAGGCGTAGGTGAAGTTGAACACCACGTTGCCGCCCCAGTCCACCTGGCCGGAGGAGCCCTCCAGGTCCACGGTGAGCTCCTCGCCGCGCACCGTCACCTCCGCCCGCAGCAGCAGCTCGGCGCCGCCCTTCTGCTCCACCACGATCTCGCTGCCGTAGCGGCCGTCGGGCAGCTCGGCGATGGCCGCGCGCATGGAGCGCTCGGTGCGGCCGATGATCTCCTCGGCCAGGTCCTCGAGATCGTCCAGGTGGTACTCGTCCAGCATGCGGCATACCTGCTCGGCGCAGACGTGGTTGGCGGCCACCTGGGAGCGGATGTCGCCGACCACCTGCTCCGGGGTGCGCACGTTGGCGCGGATCAGCTCCAGTACCGCCTGGTTCGCCTCCCCGCCGCGGTACAGGTGCACCGGGGGTATGAACAGCCCCTCCTCGTACACCTCGCGGTTGTCGGACGACACCCGCCCGCCGATGTCGGAATGGTGAAACACGCAGGCGGTGTAGCCCGCCAGCCGCTCCCCATGGAAGATGGGGCTGAGCACGCAGACGTCGTTGAGGTGCCCGGCCAGGGCCCAGGGGTCGTTGGTGATGAAGACGTCGCCGGGGCCGGCCTCCTGCAGCAACGGGGTGTTGACCAGCTTCTCGATGCCCAGGGCCATGGCCCCCGACTGGCCGGGGGTGGCGAAGGTTCCCTGGGCCAGCTCGCGGCCACGCCGGTCGGTGAACATGCAGGTGTAGTCGTGGGCGTCGCGCAGCAGGCTGGAAAAGGCGGTGCGGGCCACGGCCGAGTCGGCCTCGTCGACGATGGACAGCAACCGCCGCCAGAGGATCTCCAGGGTGATGGGATCGAAGCGCCCGCTCATGGCCCCTCCCCGCCGAGATCCACCCACAGGTAGCCGTGCTCGTCGTGCCAGGCGCGGGCACCGGCCGGAACCACGGTGGTGGACTCGGGCTCCTGGATCACCGCCGGGCCCTCCATCCTGCGGCCCGGCTCCAGGTCGGCGCGCCGGTACACGGTGTGGGGGATGAAGGCCCCGGAGGCGAAGTCCCAGGCCGGCCGTTCGCCGCCGGCGACGGGAGCGGCCGCCGCCGGCCGGGATGCCCGGAAGGCAAAGGGCCGCTCGGGCAGGCTGGCGCGCACCCGCAGGTTGACCACCTCCACCGGCGATTCCGGGTAGGTACGCCCGTAGAGCCGGCGGTAGAGGTCGTCGAACAGCTCCCGCAACCTCTCGCCCCCCAGCTCCGGCAGCGGCCCCGCGGGCAGGTCGACGGTGGTCTCGAAGCCCTGGCCCACGAAGCGCATGTCCAGGGAACGAGCGCAGGTCATGCCGGCGGCGGCCCCGCAGGTGCGCAGCACCGCCTCGCCCTCGGCCTCCAGCCGCCGAAAGAGATCCTCCAGCTCCTCGAGCCGGGCTCCGGCCAGCTCCACCTTGTGGCTGCGTACCAGGTCAAAGGCGCGCGGGGCGGCGAAGAACCCCATGGCCGAACCCACGCCCGCGTGGGGCGGCACCAGCAGGCGCCGGGCGCCCAGCTTGCGGGCCAGCCCGGCGGCGTGCACCGGCCCGGCCCCGCCGAAGGCGGCGATGGTCACCTGGGAGGGATTGCCGCCCTTCTCGGCTATGTGGGTCTTGGCCGCCGCCGCCATGGTCTCGTTGATGACATCGTGAATGCCGCTGATGGCCTGCTGGAAAGAAACTCCCAGCGGTCCGGCCACGCGCTCTTCCACGGCCCTACGGGCGGCTTGGCCGTCCAGGCCCATGCGCCCGCCCAGGAAGTAATCCGGGTCCAGGTAGCCGAGCAGCAGGTCGGCGTCGGTCACCGTGGGTTCGACACCGCCGCGGCCGTAGCAGGCGGGCCCGGGCTCGGCCCCGGCGCTGCGCGGGCCCACCTGCAGGGTGCCCAGCCTGCTCACCCGGGCTATGGAGCCGCCCCCGGCGCCGATCTCCATGAGATCCACCACCGGTACCTGGATGGCCAGGCCCGAGCCGCGGGCGAAGCGCTGCACCCGGCCCACCTCGAAGGTCTGCACCACCCCGGCCCGGCCCTGCTGGACGAGGCAGGACTTGGCGGTGGTGCCGCCCATGTCGAAGCAGAACAACTGGTCGATATCCAGCTCGCGGGCCATGCGCTGGGCGGCCATCACCGCCGCCGTGGGCCCGGACTCTATGATGCGCACCGGGTAGCGGGCGGCCGTCTCCACCGAGGTGATGCAGCCCGAAGAGAGCATGACGAACAGCTTGCCGGCGAAACCCCGCCCGCGCAGCCTCCCGGCCAGGCGTTCCAGGTAGCTGCCGGTGAGCGGTTTCACGTAGGCGTTGGCCACGGTGGTGGAGGTGCGCTCGTACTCGCGGATCTGCGGCAGCACGTCCGACGATACCGAGACCGACAGCCCCGGCGCCCGCCGTTCGACCAGCTCCAGCAGCTGCCGCTCGTGGGCCGGGTTTTCAAAGGAGTTGAGCAGGCATATGGCCAGCGATTCCACCCCGGCCGCGAGCAGCTCGTCGATGACCCGCTCGGCCCCGGCCCGGTCGAGCGGCTGGAGCACCCGGCCGTCGGAGGCGATGCGTTCGTCTACCTCCCGGCGCAGGTGCCGCGGCACCAGCGGCCGGGGAAACTCGGCGAAGACGTCGTAGGGCGAGTAGCGCAGCCCCCGGCCCAGCTCCAGCACGTCGCGGAAGCCGCGGGTGGTGAGCAGGCCGGTGCGGGCACCCCGGCGCTCGATGATGGCGTTGATCACCAGGGTGGTGCCGTGCACCAGCTCGTCGAGCTCGTCCCACAGCCGCTCCCGGCCGCCGGCCAGCTGGTTCATTCCCTCCAGCACGGCATCCGAGGGGTCGGCCGGGGTGGTCAGGCACTTGTAGGTGGCCAGCTCGCCGCTGCGCTCGTCCAGCAGGACGAAGTCGGTGAAGGTTCCGCCTATGTCACATCCTATGCGCAGCGGCCGGTCTTTCATGGCGCTCCGTGGTCGAGGCAGTTTCCGGGCTCGTTCGAGCACCACCTACCTATCCCGCCCGGCAGTCGATGTCAAACCACCGGGGCCGCGCATTCCCACCCGCCGGGCACGGCGCGGCCCGCGCAGGCGAAGTTGTCCGGAGCTGCGAGCTTGCCGAGCAGTGGAGGGCAACGAGGCGTTAAGCAGGGCCGCGCATTCCCACCCCGCTTCCCCCGACAGGGCTGCGCCTGTATGATGGCAGGCATGGCCGGGCCGATAAGAACCCTGCGACGCTGGTGGCTGGGCAGGCAGCCCTTTCCGGAGAGCTGGCGGGGCATCATCGAGAAGCGGCTGCCGTTCTACCGCAACTACCCCGATCCCCTGGCCGGACGCTTCCGCTCCCTGCTGTGGTTGTTCGCCCGGGAGAAGTACTTCATCGGCGCCGGCGGCCTCTCGATAGAGGACGAACACCGGGCGGTGATCTCCGGTTGCGCGGCCCGGCTGGTGCTGTTCATCGGCTTGCAGGCCTACGACCGGCTTACCGAGATCGTGGTCTACCCGCACGCCTTCAAGCGGCGGGAAGACGGCGAGGCTCTGCTGGGCGAGGCTCACGACTGGGGCACGGTGGTGCTTAGCTGGCCGGCGGTGCTCGATGGCCTGCGCCGTCCCTGCGACGGACACGACACGGCACTGCACGAATTCGCCCACGTGCTGGACCGCTCCAGCGGCTTCTTCGACGGCACCCCGCCGCTGGGAAGACGCCGCCACTACCGGGACTGGGCACGCATCATGAGCGAACACTTCCAGAAGCTGCGCCGGCACGGCTGGCGTGAGGACAAGGTGCTGCGCTTCTACGGCGCCGAGAACGAGGCGGAGTTCTTCGCCGTCGCCACCGAGGCCTTCTTCGAGCGCCCGCGCCTGATGCGCCGCCTGCTGCCCCAGCTGTACGCGGTACTGCGGCGCTTCTACCGGTTCGACCCGGCCGAGGATCCCCGCTGTGCCGGTTCCCCGCCTCCGGTCCATGGAGATCCCGACTGACCGCGCCGGCCCTACCAGGCGACCAGGCCGTGCATCCGGACGCGACGGTGACGGCCGGCGATACCCGCTCCAGCCGGGAACCTGGCAGGGTTGTCAGCCGATCACGGGAAAGCGCCGGCGGGAGCCGATATCCTGCATGGCCTGTTGCATGACCCCGGTGACGCGCTGGTAGATGTCGTCGACCACCTGCCGGTCGTCCTGGTGCTCGGGACCCAGGCCATCGAGGGTGATGGCCGGCAGGAAGCGCACCTGGCTCTTGGTGGGCAGGTGCAGGTGGAAGATGGGCCCCACCCCCACCCCCCAGGGCAGGCCCAGGAAAATGGGAAAGGTGTCCGAGCGGATGAGGCGCTTCAGGTGCAGCTTGCGGGCCAGGGCCCGGCCGTCGTGCAGCACGCAGAACGACTCGTGCCCGCCCACGATCACGAAGGGCACGATGGGAACCCGGTGGCGCAGGGCCAGGCGCACGAAACCCCGGTGCCCGCCGAAGACCACCTGGTAACGCCGGCGGTAGGGCCGGAAGGCCTCCAGGTTGCCGCCGGGAAAGACGGCCACCTTGCGCCCCCGGCGCAGCACCTCGTCGGCCACGGCGTGCGAGGCCCGCACGCAGCCCATGCGCACCAGGGCCCGGCTCAGCCCGGGCATGACCAGCATGGCATCGTGCACCAGCCAGTGGATGAGATCGTCGTCGCCGCGCTCGAGATACCAGCGGGCCCCTACTCCCATGGGCTCGATGAAGGTGATGCCGGCGTTGTGGTTGCCCACCAGCAGCGCCGGCCCCGACGGCACGTCCGCCAGTCCCTCTATCTCCATGCGCAGGTAGATGCGGGCGAAGCGATCCAGCAGGGGGGCGTACCTGCGGATGAAGTCCAGGTCGATGCTGTCTGCGGAATCGGGGTCGCTGCGCCGCCAGCGGACGTAGGCGCGCAGGCTGGCGGCACCGGCCCGCATGGCCCTGGAGGTGTCGGCCCTCAACGTTGCCACTGCAACCATCTCACCACCTCCCGGGCCGTGGCCTCGACCCTGTCCGGGGAACCGACGATGAAGTCCATGTGCTGGAAGCCGTCCATGACGGTGGCCATCTCGCGGTCGATATACTGGTTGCCGGCCGGGATCAGGGAATCGGCTCCGGAAACCAGGTGGGCCACCACCAGCCGGGAAGCCGCCGCCCGGGCCAGTCGCAGCACCGCCGCCCCGGAGTGGATGTCCCGGCAACAGGGAAGTGCCGGGGCCAGCAGGCGGGCGGCGGGAAATCCGCCGAAGGGAGCAGCCATGGTGACCACCCGCTCGATCCCGGGAAGCCGGTCCTCCAGCTCGGCGGGCCGGGTGGCCAGCTCCAGCAGGGCGATCAGGCCGCCGTTCGAGTGCCCGGCCACGTCCGCCCGCTCGATGCCTTGCTCGACCCGCAGCCGTTCCAGCCAGCGCCGGTACACGCCGACCGCCTGCTCCAGCCGACACAGGTTGGCCAGTGCCGAGAAATAATAAGGGAAATCAGGAGCCACCCCGACGCTCAGCCCCATCGACTGGAGACGCCGACCCAGGCGATTCATGACGCTTCCGGTACAGAAGGCCCCGGGAACCAGCAGCAGCGGCCGTGGCGGCCGGGGAGAGAATTCCTCTCTCTTTTCCAGGGTTGCCAGCGTCTGCCGGAGAGAGCCCCAGGCATAGGATGGCAGTGTCTTGAGGTATTCCAGGTTGCCCAACTCCACCTCCAACCCGCCCGCCTGGACAGGATTGTCCCACTTGTGACGCGGCATGTCAAGAGATGCCCGGGGGAGCCGGGGGAGATCGCGGACAGGAGAGTGGATAACGGAGTGGATAAAGAGTGGACAACTGGGTGGACCGTTTGCCGGGAAAACCCGGCAAATTCACACGGCCTGGCGTCCCAGATCGAAGGCGCGGCGGTTGACCTCCTGGAAACGCGGGTGGATGCGTCGCTCGATGGCCTGCCAGATGAACTCGCCGGCAAAGGGCAGCGCCCCCAGGCCGGCCAGCGCCCCCAGCATCACCACGTTCATGGTGCGCACCAGCCCCGCCCGGGTGGCCAGGTCGCGGGCATCGACCAGGTGCATCTCGGCCGCGGCCCGGCGCACCGGCCCCAGCAGCTGCTCCAGCTCCGGGTATAGCTCGCCGCGAATGGCCAGCTCGAAGGGAACGATGACCGCCCCGCTGGCCACCACCCGGGTATGCGGGCCCATGTAGGGAAGCGCCCGGCGGGTCTCCATCGGCTCCAGCCCGACCACCACGTCGGCAGTGCCGGCGCCGATGTGGGCGCTGCGCACCTCGCCCACCACCACCGAGCACTCCACCGGCCCGCCCCGCTGGGACATTCCGTGCAGCTGCCCCACCATCACCGGCAACTCGGCCAGCATGGCCGCCTCCCCCACCAGCCGGCCGGCGGTGAGCGCTCCCTGTCCACCCACCCCGGCCACCAGCAAGCGGAAGGTCGGCACCTTCATGCTTCCCCCTCCCGGGCCGAGCCCTCGGGCGGTCCCGGCCGCACCGGCGGCTCGCCACCTCCGTCGGCCACCTTCACTATGGCACCGTTGGGGCACAGTTCGGCACACACCCCGCAGCCCATGCACAGCTCGGGATCGATGTGAATGCCCCGGTCGTCGCTGAAGAAGGCCGGGCAACCGAACAGGTCGATGCAGCTGCGGCAGGTACCGCAGCTGCCGCACAGCAGGCAGCGGGCGGCCTCGCGCCGGGCCTGCTCGTCGCTGAACACCCCGCTGACCTCGTCGAAGTCTTCCCGGCGCTGCCCGGCCGGGCGCTCGGGGGCGTGCTGGCGGGCGGGAACTTCCGCGGGCACCGGCCACCCCGTCGTCGATGGGCCCGGTGGAGTCGGTGCCGGCACCTTCCAGCCGGGCTCGTGCCCGGGCCGCAGGGCCGCGTCCATGCTGGCCGCCGCCCGCCGCCCCGAGGCGATGGCCCAGGTGACGGTTCGCTTCCCCGGCACCAGGTCGCCGGCGGCAAACACCCGCTCGCGTGAAGTCCGCCCGCTGGCGGGATCGATGTTCACCAGCCCGCCGGGCAGGATCTCCACCCGGCCGTCCAGGCCCAGGCCGCCGGCGTCCTGCAGCTGCCCCACCGCCGCCAGCACCAGGTCGGCCTCGAGCAGCTGCTCCTGGCCGGCCACCGGCACGGGCCGGGCCCGGCCGCTGGCGTCGGGCTCTCCCGGGCGGGTCCGGCATGCCAGCAGGCCGCCCGGACGCAGCTCGAGCGGAGCCAGCCGGCACAGGATCCGTACGCCCTCCTGCTCGGCCGCGGCAATCTCCTCGGCGAAGGCAGGCATCTCTTCGCGCCCCCGGCGGTAGGCGATGGTGACCCGGGCGCCCCGGCGCCGGGCCGAGCGGGCGGCATCCACGGCGGCGTTGCCGCCGCCCACCACCACCACCTGCCCGGCGGGGGGAACTTCCTCGCCGGTGCTGCACCTCCGGAGGTACTCCAGCGCCGGCATCACCGGCGGCGCCCCGGTACCTGCCGGCAGCTCCAGCCGGGCATCGTGCCCTCCCCCGCAGGCCAGGCACACGGCGTCGAAATCAGCCAGCAGGCCCTCCAGCGACAGCTCCCGGCCCAGAGACCGGCCGCCGGCGAACTCGACTCCCAGCGACAGTATGGCGGCGATGTCGCGCTCGAGGGCCTCCCGCGGCAGGCGGTAGGGAGGAATGCCATAGCGCAGCAGCCCTCCGGGCTCGGCGGCGGCATCGAACAGCGTCACCCGCCAGCCGCGGCGGCGCAGCTCCCGGGCCGCCGCCAGGCCGGCCGGACCCGCCCCCACCACCGCCGCCCGCAGGCCGCAGTCCTCGCCGGGCCGGCCGCCGGGAAAACCCCGCTGCCGGGCCTGCTCGACCAGGTAGCGCTTGAGCTCGTTGACGGCCAGGGGTTCACCGGCCCCTCCGAGCACGCAGGAGCGCTCGCAGGGGCGGTCGCATACCCGGCACACCGTCTCCGGCAGCACCAGCTTGTCGAGCATGTGCTCGAGCGCCGCCGCGGCCCGTCCGGCCAGGATATCGCCGACGTATCCCTGGATGCACAGCCCCAGGGGGCAGGCCTGGCTGCAGGGGGCCCGGCCCCGGGCCTCGCCGCCGCGCCGGATGCGCCCCAGCACCAGCTGGCGCTCGAATTGCTCTTCCACCGCGCGGCCGCAACGCAGGCCCTCGGCCTCCAGGCCGCAGGAGCGGCAGCGCTGCGGGTCTACCCGGTAGGTGGCCTGGCGATAGGGTTGCTGCAACTGCCGGGCCAGGAATACCGGGCAGGGCCGCTCGAAGATCACCACGCTCACCCCGCTCGCCCGGCGTGCCCGCTCGAGCACCCGCCGGGAAGCCGGCAGGTCGTAGGGATCCACCACCTGCACCTGCTCCACTCCCAGGGCACGCACCAGCCCGGCGATGGATACCCGGCGTCTCAACCGCCCGTCTTCCAGGTGCACCTCCGGGCTCTCCTGGAAGCCGGTCATGGCGGTCACCTGGTTGTCGAGAATGACGGCCACCACGTTGGCCTGCTGCTTGACCGCGTCCAGCAGCGCCGGCAGGCCCGAGTGGAAGAAGGTGGAATCCCCCAGGATGCCCACTGTGCGCTCGCCGGTGACGGCCGCCACCCCCGCGGCCAGGGTGAAGCCGGCGCCCATGCACAGCAGGGCATCGGCCGTCTGCAGGGGCTTGCCGTAGCCCAGGGTGTAGCAGCCGATGTCGTTGAAGTAGAGACTGCCGGGCCCGAATACCGTCCGCAGGGCGAACTGGGCCGCCCGGTGGGGACAGCCCGGGCACAGGCTGGGGGGCCGGGCCGGCAGCTGCTCGGGTTCCGGGGTGGCCGGCGGCGGCGGCCCCAGGCCGAAGGCCCGGTGCAAGGCGGAGGCGATGTGCCCGGGCTGGTACTCGAAGGCCCGGGGCAGGTGACCGGTGTGCTTGCCGAGGATCTCGATGTCGATCCCGCGTCGGCCGGCCAGGGCCTGCAGGGCGTCTTCCAGGAAGGGTGTGAGCTCCTCCACCACCAGCAGGCGGCGCACACCGGCCAGCAACTCGCAGAGGCGATCTTCCGCCAGGGGATAGACCGCCCCCAGCTCCAGCAGGCGCAGGCGGTCGGCCAGGCCCAGCTCCTCGACCAGGTCGGCGCACATCGCCGCCGGGGCGCCGGAGGCCAGCAGCGCCTGCTCGCCCGAGCCCCGGGACGCCAGGAAGGGCGGGGCGGCCAGCAGCCGGCGGGCCCGGTCCAGGCGCTCGTCCAGCTCCAGGCGCAGGCGCCGGGCGTTGGCGGGAATGGGCACCAGCCGTTGCGGCTCGCGCTGGAAGCGGGCCTGGCGTTGCGGCTCGAGAGTACCTAGCTCGATCACCTGGCGGGTGTGGCACACCCTGGTGGTGGGCCGCAACAGCACCGGCAAGCGGCAGGTCTCGGAAAGCTCGAAGGCGAAGCGGGCCATCTGGTGAGCCTGGGCCGGGGTGGCGGGATCGAGCACCGGCAGCCCCAGCATGGGACCCAGCCAGCGCTGGTCCTGCTCGTTGGGGCTGGTGCGGCAGGAGGGATCTCCGGCCGCCACGATGACCAGGCCGGCCCGTACCCCCACGTAGGGAATGGTGGATAGCGGGTCGCCGGCGTACATCAGGCCCAGGTGCTTCATGGAGCAGATGGCCCGCACCCCGGCCAGGCTGGCGGCGAAGGCCACCTCCAGGGCGATCTTCTCGTTTACCGAGTACTCGAAGACGATGCCGGCCGGCCCGGCCAGGCGGGCGAAGGAATCGGTTATCTCCGAAGACGGGGTACCCGGGTAACCGGAGGCAAACCCCACCCCGGCCTCCAGGGCGCCGCGCACGATGGCCTCGTTGCCCAGCAGGCACTCGCTGCCCCCGACCGCCGACAGCAGGGGATCTGGCAACGACCCGGGCACCGCTAGGCTCCGGCGGCTGGCAGGTTCGGCAGGCAGGCGACCATCATTTTCCCGCAGCGCTCCCCCGGTCGTCGATCACTTCCAGCAACACCCCGTTCACCGCCCGGGGATGGACGAAGGCGAACTCGCAGTCGCGGAAGCGGCGTGCCCCGCCGATGAGCGGCAGGCCTCGCTGTTCCAGTTCCTGCATGGCCGCGCGGGTGTCGTCGACGTTGAGCGACACCAGCATGATCCCCTCGCCGTGCCTGGCGATGAACCTGGCCACCTCGCCGTCGGGGCTGGTCGATTCCATCAACTCGAACCCCACCTCCCCGAGCAGGTAACGGGCCACCCGGATCTGCTCGCCCTGGTGCACGTACTCGTCGTCGGGCCGGTCCTTGCCCAGCAGCGGTTCCCAGACGCGCCGGGCGGCGTCCAGGTCGCGCACGGCGATGCTGACATGATCGATCCTGTTGATCTTCACGGCACGGCACTCCTCGACGGCTGGTTGAAAAGTGCCACCCTTATGACACGCTGCCAGCCGCACTGTCAAGCCGCCACGGAGAGCCCGGATTTCCCACCTCGGCCGCAATCTCTGCGTCGCTGCTGCGAAAATGGTCCTCGACGTAGTTGCACTACGACTGCGGCCATTTTCTTGCCTCTCCTTGATCTTGCTGGCCGATCTGGGAAATCCGCAAGTCCCGGTTGGGAGACTCCGGGAGAGGCAGGCAACCTATTCCCGCGGTTCCGGGTACTCCACCAGCCTGCCCTGCCAGTTGCGCAGCAGCGTGCGGTCCGCTTCGCGCGACACCAGGTAATCGGGCAGCAAGGGGATCTTGCCGCCCCCGCCGGCGGCATCAACGGCCAGGGTGGGAATGGCCAGGCCGCCGAGACGGCCCCGCAGGTGTTCGAGGATCTGCAGGCCCCGCGCCAGCGGGGTGCGGAAGTGTTCCACTCCCTGGACCAGGTCGCACTGGAACAGGTAGTAGGGGCGGACCCGGTGGCGCACCAGGGTGCGGCACAGCCGTTCCATGAGCAGGGGGTCGTCGTTGATGCCGCGCAGCAACACCGTCTGGTTGCCCAGGGGGATACCGGCATCCACCAGCCGGGCGCAGGCCGCGGCGGCCAGGTCGGTCATCTCCCGGGGATGGTTGAACTGGGTGTTTATCCACAGCGGCCGGTAGCGGCGCAGCATGGCCACCAGCTTGCCGGTGATGCGCATGGGCAGGGTCACGGGCACGCGGGTGCCGAGGCGCAGGATCTCCACCGAGGCGACGCCGCGCAGGGCCGCCAGGATGGACTCCAGCCTGGCATTGCTCATGGTCAGGGGGTCGCCACCGGAGACGATGACATCGCGAACCTGCGGGTGCTCCTGCAGATAGGCCACCACCTGCTGCAAGCGGGCGGGAGAGAGGGCGGCCCGGCGCTGGCCGGCCACCCGCTGGCGGTTGCAGTGGCGGCAGTAGCTGGCGCAGGTGGAGGTGGCCAGCAGAAGGGCCCGGTCGGGATAACGGTGCACCAGGCCCGGCACCGGCATGTGCTCGTCCTCGGCCAGCGGGTCGTCGAACAGGTGGGGGAATCTCCGCAGCTCCGCCCCTTGCGGCACCACCTGGGCGAAGATGGGATCGTCGTAATCCGGCCGCCGGATCAGCGAGGCATAGTAGGGAGTGATGGCCAGCGGCAGCCGGGCCGGCACCTGCTCGATACCGGCCAGCGGACGCTCCAGGACGGCCGCCAGCCGGCGGAGCGAGGTGATGCGCCGGCGCATCTGCCAGCGCCAGTTTTTCCACCGGGCGGCTTCCACGCCAGGGCAACGTATAGTCACCGGCCTGTCCTTGCCAACCCTTTTCTTTCCTGCCGGCGGGGAATTCCCCGCCGGGTACCCTTTACAAGCCGATTCTCCTGACGCACACTGTCTGGCAAGGGCAGCACCGTCAACCGTTGCCGGGGAGGTGTGTGGATGGAAAAGCTGACGCTGGCTACCAGGATCAACACCCTGGTAAAGGAGTATCCCTTCCTGATCGAGTTCCTGGCCGGGCGCAATTCCCGCTTCGAGTTACTGCGCAACAAGATGATGCGGGCCACGCTGGGACGTCTGGCCACCCTGGGCAAGGTGGCCGCCATCGGCGATGAGGAGCCGGCGCAGCTGCTGGAGGCCCTGGCCGCCGAGATCGAACGGCAGACCGGCCGGCGCCCGGAGATAGAGCTGGCGGGCGGCGAGCCGCCCGCCGACGAGGAACGGCTCGCGGCCATGAAGGAACTCATCGAGGGTCTGCACCGGGGCCTGCCCCACGAAGAGGCCAAGGCGCTGTTCGACGAACTCATCGCCGACGTCTCCCCGGAACAGATCGCCGAACTGGAACAGCAGCTCATCCGCGAGGGCCTGCCGGTGGAGGAGGTGCAGCGCATGTGCGACCTGCACGTGGGGGTGTTCCAGAGCGGTCTCGACGAACAGGACCTGCCCGAGCTGCCCCCGGGACACCCGGTGCACACCTACCTGGCCGACAACCGGCGCATCAACGAGCTGGCCAACCGGCTGGGCCGGCTGCTGGCCGAACTGGGCGAGGTGCCTGCAGCCGACAAGCTGGCCCGGCACCAGACGGACATCGCCAAGCTGCTCGACGAGATAGCGGGCGTGGACAACCACTACCTGCGCAAGGAAAACCAGCTCTTCCCCTTCCTGGAAAAATACGGCGTCACCGGCCCCACCCAGGTGATGTGGGGCATCCACGACGCCATCAGGAAGCTGCTCAAGCTCAGCCGGCAGGCGCTCGAGGACCACGACGCCGCCGGGTTGGCCAAGCACGCCTCGCGGCTGGCGCGCAACCTCACGGAGATGATCTACAAGGAGAACAAGATTCTCTTTCCCCTGGCGCTGGAGAAGCTCGGCCCGGCCGACTGGGCCCGGCTGCGCCGCGGCGAGGACGACATCGGCTACGTCCTGACCCGGCCGGCCGCCGCCTGGCCACCGGCCGGGGAGGAAGAGCCAGCCGGGGAAGTTGTCGAGCAGGGCCTTTTGCTTTCCACCGGGGAACTCACCCGCGAGCAGATCGACCTGCTGCTCACCCACCTGCCGGTCGATGTCACCTTCGTGGACGAAAACGACGAGGTGCGCTACTACACCGACAGCTCCCATCGCATCTTTCCGCGCTCGCCGGCCATCATCGGCCGCCGGGTACAGAACTGCCACCCGCCCAAGAGCGTGGGCCAGGTGCAACGCATCCTCGACGCCTTCCGGGCCGGGGAACGCGACCGGGCCGAGTTCTGGCTGGAAATGGACGGTCGCTTCATCCACATCCGCTACTTCGCCATGCACGACAGCCGGGGTGACTACCGCGGCTGCCTGGAGGTGAGCCAGGACCTCACCGAGCTGCGGGCGCTCGAGGGCCAGCGGCGCCTGCTCGACTGGGAGTAGCCAGGCGCCCGGGCTTTTCGCCGGGGGGATATCCGGCGACCGGTAGTTGAACAATCCGCCCGTTTCAGGGAGAATGCGGACGGATAAGCCTCTACCGGGAGCCGCCATGGAAACTTACAGGTCCGTATCGTTTTTATCGCTCGCCCTGCTCGGATTGTTCGCCGCCGGCTGCTCCGGCGGCTCGGGCAACTGTCCCGACTGCGGCGACGACGTCGACTGCACCCGCGACGTGTGCGACCAGGCCACGGGACTGTGCCTGCACGTTCCCGACGACGACTTGTGCCCGGCCGACCAGATCTGCGACCCGGCCGGCGGCTGCCGGCCCGCGGCCAGTTGCAGCGACGATGGCGACTGTGACGACGGCAATCCCTGCACCGACGACTTCTGCCGCCAGGGAAGCTGCCGGCGCGAGTTCAACAGTGCTCCCTGCGACGACGGCGACCCTTGCACCAGCGGCGACAGCTGCGCGGCGGGAAGCTGCCAGCCGGGGCAGAACATCTGCCAGTGCCAGGAGGATGCCGACTGCGCGCCCCTCGAGGACGGTGATGCCTGCAACGGCACCTTGAAGTGTGCAGACGGCCAGTGCCAGGTGGATCCCGCCACCGTGGTCAACTGCGATACCTCGGACGACAGCGCCTGCCGCAAGAACACCTGCCAGCCGCAGAGCGGCCAGTGCCTGATGCAGGATGTCAGCGACGGCACCGGCTGCGACGACGGCGATCCCTGCACCCAGGGCGACTCCTGCCAGGCCGGCCAGTGCAGCGGCACCGCGCGCGACTGCGACGACGGCAACCCCTGCACCGACGACAGCTGCAACCCCGACGACGGCGGTTGCCTGCACCCGCCCAACAGCGCCGCCTGCGACGACGGCAACGCCTGCACCAGCGGCGACACCTGCAGCGCCGGCCAGTGCCGGGGCCGGGAGTCCTGCTGCGACGACAACCTCGACAACGACGGCGACGGCCCCAGCGACTGCCAGGATCCCGATTGCGCCGGTGATCCCGCCTGCGGCCAGTGCCAACCGGTCGAGGTCCCGGAGGAGCCGGAGTTCGATCCCCTGCCCGGGGAATCTCCCCCGGGCCGCTGCGAATCCACCAGCCGCGACGGCTTCTCCGACGAGTATCTCTACGACAACCAGGATTACGTGAAGGTAGGCATCCGCCGCGACTGGGGAGGCACCATCATCTACTACGGCCTGGCCGGCGGCACCGGTCCGGGCATGAACGGCTCCAACGTCATCGACGCCAACGACACCGGCCGCGAGGTGCAGGTGGCCTTCTACGACCCGGACCGGGCCATGCAGAACTGCGCCTGGGACGCCGGCTGCCGCAGCCGCGCCAGCGACTGTCCCAATTCCATCACCTTCCTGGGCTGGAACCCGGTACAGGGCGGCAACCGCTGCAACCGCGGCTCGGGCGTCGACAGTGTCACCTGCTCCGACGGCATGCTCAGCGCCACGGTGACCCCGCTGTTCTGGAATCCCACCTGGGACCGGCGGGACTGCTTCAGCGACGTCTGCTCCGATCCCAACCAGCGCGATCGCCGCTCCGCCGTGCAGGTGGTGCAGAGCGTCAAGTTCATCAGGCGTCACGTGCTGCAACTCGACTACACCGTCACCAATCCCACCGATACCGGCCATGCCGCCACCGGCCAGGAGATGCCCACCGTCTACACCGCCAACGGCCAGGCCGGCCCCGACCTGTGGCGGATGTTCACCTCTGACGGGCGGGAGATCCTCATCGACACCCAGGGCAACGACCAGTTCTACCACGCCGAGTTCGAAAGCCCGGGCGGCTGGGCCACCATGCAGAACGATGATCTCAGCTACGGGGTGGGTCTCTACAACGAGAACCGCAACACCTCCTTCCAGGCCTGGCAGAGCCGCTCGCTGCCCTTCAACAACTTCCGCCCCATCTTCACCTTCGCCATCCCCGCCCAGGGCTTCGTGCGCGCCCGGGCCTACCTGATCCTCGGATCGCGTGACACCGTGGCCGCCGAGGCGGCCTGGCTGGACGGCAACCTGCCGCCCTTCGGCGTGCTCGACTCCCCGGCCGCCGAGGCCCAGCTCAGCGGCGCGGTGGCGGTGTGGGGATGGGCGCTCGACAACAAGGGCGTGGCCGGGGTGGAGCTGCTGCTCGACGGCTCGGTCACGGTACCACTGCAGTATGGCACCTCCCGGCCCGACGTGTGCCTGGCCTGGCCCGGCTACCCGGGCTGCGATCACGTGGGCTTCAGCGGCACCCTGGACACCTCCGGGCTCTCCGCCTGCCAGCACCTGCTGGAACTGCGTGCCTGGGACAACGACGGCAACTCCCGCATCCTGGCCCGGCGCCGCATCTCGGTAACGCACTGAACCCTGCCTGCCAGCAACCGTTTTGGGCTTGACATCCGGCTTCGGCTCTATTATTCGACTCATTGGTCTAATATAGACCCTTGGTTCGAACAATAATCCGCAAGGAGGAACCTCCGTGAGAACCGTCAACGAAAAGCAGCGCGCGCGCATCATCAGGCGCATCCACCGGGCGGCCGAGCGTGTCTTCGCCGAGTGCGGCTTCGAGCGGGCCACCATGGAACAGGTGGCGCGCCGGGCCGGGATGGCCAAGGCCTCGCTGTACCACTACTTTCCCGGCAAGCAGGCCCTGTTCGCCGCCGTGCTCGAGCAGGCCCTGGCGGAGTTGGAGCGGCTGGCCGAGCGTCCCGCTCCCGCCGGAGGGCAGCTCGCCCAGAGCCTGGAACTGGTGTTGGACTACCTGCACCAGCAGTACCACCTGCTGGGGTTGCTGCTGCCCATGCATGCCGCCGGCCGTGGCCGCCTGCGCCAGCTGGTGGGTCCGCAACTGGCCGCACGGGTGGAGCAGGTCCACCGGCAGACCTTCGCCGGGCTGAAACAACTGGCCGGCCTGATGGAGGGCGGCGAGCACCTGCCGGGACTGGTGCAGAGCGTCATGCTGGGGCTGGGGCAGAAGATGCAACACGGTCGCGGCAGCCAGGCCCGGCAGGAACTGGCCCTGCTCGAGCGCCTGCTGGAGACGGCTATGGCCGCAGGCAACGGGGGCCGGGAGGCGGAACGAGGCAGGCAATGAACGACCGGCAGCAAAGTTCCCGCCTCACGGCGTTGCTCGTGGCCCGGCCGCGCACGGCAATCGTCCTGCTGCTGCTGGCCACCGTGGTGTTGTCCGCCGGGATCACCCGCCTGCGGGTGGATACCGATGTCACCCGCGACCTGCCGCAGCACATTCCCGCCAAGCGCCTCTACGACCGCATGCAGAAGCTGTTTCCCTCCCGGGAGATGGTGGTGGTCGGTATCGAGGACGAATCCCTGTTCACGCCCGCGGGCATCGCCCGCCTGGATCGACTCACCCGCCGCCTGGAAGCCCTGCCCGGGGTCGACAGCGTTCTTTCCCCCACCTCGGCCCGCATCATCGAGGCCACCGACGATGGCCTGCGGGTGCGTCGAGCCGCCGAGCCCCTGCCCGCCGACGCCGCCCAGGCGGAGGCCGTGAAGCACACCCTGCTCGAGCAGCCGCTGTACCGGGGCACGCTGGTCTCCGCCGACGCCCGGGCCGTACTCATCATGATCATGGTCAAGGCCGCCACCCGCGAGGCCGATGTCGCCGAGCGGGTCATCGAGCTGGCCCGGGATCCCGCGCGCAACGAGGGCTTCACCATGCACGTCACCGGCCGGGCGGCCGCCACCTACTGGGCCAAGGTGATCATGGGCCGCGACATGGGCCTGCTCACCGGCATCGCCCTGCTGGTGGTGATGCTGCTGCTGGGGCTCAGTTTTCGTTCGCCGCGCGGAGTGCTGCTGCCGCTGCTGGTGGTGGTGGGTGCGGTGCTGTGGACGCTGGGCCTGATGGGTTACCTGGGAGTACCGCTCACCCATTCCACCGAGGTATTGCCCATCCTGCTCATCGCCATGGGAGTGGCCGACGGCATCCACATTCTCAAGGGCTACCATGCCCGCAGCCGGGAGGGAGGGACGCCGGCCCGGGTGGTGACCGGTACCATGACCGACCTGCAACGCCCGGTGGTACTCACCTCCATCACCACCGCGGTGGGATTCCTGGCCCTGAACACCTCGGGCATCGAGTCGATCATGATGCTGGGGTTGTTCACGGCTTTCGGAGTGATGGCGGCGCTGCTGTTCTCGGTGGCCTTCCTGCCGGCGGTACTGGTACTGCTGCCTCTGCCCGGTTCCCGGCGGCGGCCGGCCCGTCACTTCACCCGGCTGGAAGACTGGGCCGGCGGCTACGCCTCCTGGCTGGTGAAGCACCGGCGGGCGGCGCTGGCCGGCATCGTGGTGCTCATCGTCCTGGCCGGGCTGGGAGCCACCCGGGTGCCCGTGGAGATGAGCAACCTGCAGAACTTCCGCCCCGACCATCCCTTCCGCCGCGACACCGAGGTGGTCAACCGTCATTTCCCGGCCGCCTCCACCTTGATGGTGGTGGTCGAGGGAGGCCGTCCCGACGCCATCAAGGACCCGGGCTTGCTCCGGCGCATGGATGAGTTGGAGAACTTCCTGCGCCGCCAGCCCCACGTGGGCCCGGTGCAATCCCTTACCGGCTTCATCAAGCAGATGCACCGGGTGCTGCACGGCGACCGGCCGCAGGAGTACCGCCTGCCCCGCGAGACGGAACACGAGCAGGTGAGCGAAGCCACCGGCGAGGAGGGCGGCCCGGAGCACCAGCTCACCTTCACCGTGCCCGGCCGGCAACTCATCGCCCAGTACCTGCAGCTGTACGAGATGAGCGGCCAGCCGGAGGATTTCGCCCACCTGGTCACCTACGACTACTCCACCGCGCGTATCACCGTGCTGCTGGACACCGACCGGGCCTCCCATCTCAACCGTCTGAGCCGGGCGGTGCGCCAGTACCTCGACCACCAGGGTGCCGGCCTGCACGCCGAGCTGACCGGCATGACCGAACTCATCCGCGCCGTCAACGAGATGGTCATCAGCGGCCAGGGTTGGTCCATCGCCACCTCGCTGCTGCTGGTGTGGCTGGTCACGGCCCTCATGTTCCGCTCCCTGCTGCTGGGATTGTTTGCCACCCTGCCGCTGTTCTTCAGCCTGTTTCTCAACTTCGGAGTGATGGGCCTGGCGGGCATCGCCCTGAACGTCATGACCATGGCCACCAGTTCGGTGGCGGTGGGCGTGGGTATCGACTATGCCATCCACTTCGTGCACCGCTACCAGGAGCGCCGCCGGGCCGGAGACGACTACGGCCGGGCGGCCAGCGAAAGCATGCGCCGCAGCGGCGTGGCCATCTTCCTCAACGCCCTGACCGTGGCCACCGGCTTCGCCGCCTTGATGTTCAGCGAGTTCGGGGGGGTGGCCCAGATGGGCTTCCTCATAGCCCTGACCATGATTACCAGTGCCTTCGGGGCGCTGACCATACTGCCGGCCCTGTTCGTGGCGCTGCGTCCCCGCGTGTTCGCGGTGGCCGGCGGGGAAGGACACGGAGGTGAGTCATGAAATATACGACCCTGGTGCTCATGCTGTCGACGCTGCTGCCGCTTCCGGCCCGGGCCGACAACCCGGCCCGGCGCATGATGGAACAGGTGCGCCGGCGCGCCAACTGGCACGACATGACCGGCCGGGTGGAACTGATACTGGAACAGAAGAACGGCGGGCGGCGCCGGCGCCTGATGAAGCTGTGGTCGCAGACCAACGAGCGCGACGAGACCCGCATGCTGCTGCGCCTGGTCGAACCGGCCGACGTGCGCGGCACCGGTTTCCTGCTCATCGAGCATGCCGCCGGCGAGGACGACCGGCGCCTGTTCCTGCCCGCCCTGCGCCGGGTGCAACGGATCTCCGCCTCCGGCAAGGGTGGCGCTTTCATGTCGTCGGATTTCACCTACTACGACATCGGCGCCCCCGAACTCGACGACTGGCGGTTCTCCCTGGGCGCCGACCGCCGGCTGGGCGACGTCACCTGCCGCACCGTGGTGGGCCGGGCGGCCAGCCACCAGGTCAGCAAGGACACCGGCTACAGCCGGGTGACCTGGTTCATCGACGGCCGGCGGCTGCTCATCCTCGGCGCCGAGTTCCACGACCAGGAGGGCACCCTGTTCAAGCGCCTGACCGTGGAAAAGGTGGAGAACGTCAATGGAGTGCCCTTCGCCACCGCCATGCGCATGGAAAACCTGCTCACCGGCCACCGCAGCGAGATGCGCTTTTTCGATCTCCGGGTCAACCAGGGCCTGGCGTCCAGCATCTTCAGCGAGCGCAACCTGCGCCGCTGGACCCGTTGACGGTCATGACTGCCCGGATCGGGTACGGCGGTGGGCAGTGGGCGGTGCTGGTCACGCTGCTGGCCGGGCTGCTGTGGCCGGCGCCCAGCCGGGGCGGCGACGACCGGGGAGTGCGCCTGTCCGGTCACCTCAAGGGCTACTTCTTCCAGCAGGTGCCCGACCCCTGGCTCAGCGATCGCGTGGGGGTGCGGCTGCAGCTGGGAGTGAGCGGCAGCTCGGGCAACTTCAGCATGTATGGGGCGGTCAACGCCGATGTCGATTCGCGGCTGTTGGCCGACGAGCCCGAGCGTCGCTCCGCCGGCGCCGAGGTCTACCCGGTGGAGGCCTGGGTGGAATACGGCGGAGACAGCTTCGACCTGCGCCTGGGTCTGCAGTACGTCTTCTGGGGACGCACCGACTGGATCAATCCCACCGACCTGTTCACTCCCTGGGACTATCCCGACATGGCCGCCGAACTGGAGGACTACCGGCTGGCCCAGCCGGCCTTGCGTCTCAAGTGGTACCCGCTCGACGAGCTGGTCGTCGACCTGGTCTGGCAGCCGCTGTTCCGGCCTCACCGCCTGGGTAGCAGCTCGCACCAGGGTGAGCTGCCGGTGCTCGAGGTGCAACGGCTGCTGCCCGAGCACCAGCCGCAGAACGGCGAGTTCGGCCTGCGGCTTTCCCACTCCATCTCGGCTCTGGCCCTGGACTGGGCGGTGAGCTTCTACCAGGGGTTCGAGAAGCTGCCGGTGATGAACGCCCGGGTGGTGCTGGACGAGCAGGTCCAGCCGCCGCAACCGCTGGGGCTGGTGCTGGAGCAGTACTTCGGACGCCTGTGGATGGCCGGGGCCGATCTGGCCAAGGCCTGGGGCCCCGTCGTCGTCAAGGCCGAGGCGGCCCTGAAGATGACCCGGGACCGGGCCGGTGACGATCCCCTGGTGCGCAACTGGCGCCTGGAGGCGGTGGCCGGGGCCGACTGCTCGCTGGGCGACGACTGGTCGCTGGGGATGCAGACCATCGCCACCTTCTGGTTCTCCTACGACCGCACCAGCGAGCGGGCCGCCTGGCAGCAAGACGGCGGCGCCGCGCCCCCCTTCCTGCACGGCGACGATGAGATCTCGCTTTCGCTCAAGCTGCGCGGCCAGTTGAGCGATCACCTGGGGCTGCAGTTCATCGCCATCCACAGCCTGAGCTACCACGACTTCTTCCTGCTGGGCTTTCTCCACTGGGAACCCGCCGACGCCGTGCGCCTGGTGCTGGGCGGGGTGGGCTTTTTCGGCCTGGAGGACAACACCCCCTACGCCTCCCAGGAGGGAAACTCGCGTCTTTTCGCGGAAGTCAAGTATAGTTTCTGATTCCGGTAAAAAAGCCGTCCACCCCCGGCCCGGATGCGGTATCATCGGGTCATGAACAGTCGCAGACGCATCATCACTTTGACCACCGACTTCGGCCTGCGCGACGGCACCGTGGGCGCCATGAAGGGAATCATCCTCGACATCTGTCCCGAGGCCCAGGTGGTGGACGTGGCCCACGACATCCCCGCCCACGACGTGGTGGCCGGGGCCCTGACCCTGGAAGCGGCGGTGCCTTATTTTCCCAAGGGCACCATCCACGTGGCGGTGGTGGATCCCGGGGTGGGCTCGGCACGCCAGGCGGTGGCCCTGCAGACACCGCTGTGTTCCTTCGTGGGACCCGACAACGGCATCTTCGAACTGGTATGGAAGTCGGCCGAGTCCAACTTCGGGCTGGGCAACATGAAGGCGGTCAAGCTCAGCGAGCGAGACTTCTTCCTCAAGAAGATCAGCCCCACCTTCCACGGCCGCGACATCTTCGCTCCGGTGGCCGCCCACCTGGCCCGGGGCACCCCCATCGGGAAACTGGGTCCGCCGGCCACCCGCCTGCAGCGACTGGGCATCGCCGAGACCACTCCGCTGAAGGGCGGCGGGTTGCAGGGAGTGGTGCTGGCCTTCGATCACTTCGGCAACGCCATCACCAGCATCGGCTCCGAGGAACTCTCCTCCCTGGGTCCGGCCGACGACCTGCAGGTCACCCTGGGACGGCGCGCCATCGGCCCGCTGCGGCGCACCTTCGCCGACGTCGAACCGGGCGAGCCGCTGGCCTACATCGGCTCCACCGACCGGCTGGAGATCGCCGCCCGCAACCAGCCGCTACGGGACATGCTGGGAGTGGAGACCGGCGAGACGGTCACGGTGCGGCGCATCTAAAACCCCCAAAAGCCCAAAACCCCGCAAAACCCCGGGGACAGGCCCGAGCGAAAGCGCTTACGGATCCTGTACTTACTGCACACGGGGCGAGTGTTTTCTTGATAACATCCTGATATTGAAGACATATCCCGAGACGGCGCTCTTCTCTCCCGGTAACCAGTTGAATTACATGGTATTTCCCGCGGGCCTGTCCCCGGGGTTTCGGGGTTTCCGCGGGCCTGTCCCCGGGGTTTCGGGCCTTTTACAGGCGGCTCCACAGGCGCCGGGCCTGCTCGCGGGCGCGGGCGGCTACCGCGGCCGGGTCGACGTCGACGGGTTGCCCGGCCTCCAGGCGGACACGCCCCCCGGTCACCACCAGCCAGGCCGGCAGGCGGCCGCAGCCGAACAGCAGGTGCCCGGTGAAGTTGCCGGCCTCCAGCGGGGTGGGCGGGAAGTAGTCCAGCACCACCAGGTCGGCCGGGGCCCCGGGAGCGATCTCGCCCAGGGGCACGCCGAAAAGGCGGCTGGCGATGCGGCGGTTGTTGTCGAGGAGCATCCCCAGTTCGGGCCACATCAGGCGCGGGTCGGCCTCCTGGTGGCGGCCCAGCAGGTAGGCCGCCCGCAGCTCCTCGCGTACGTCGGCCTCCATGCCGTCGGTGCCGAGGCCCACCCGCAGCCCGGCGGCCAGCATCCGCCGGAGCGGCGCCGCCCCCACGGCGTTGTTCATGTTCGACTGCGGGTTGTGCACCAGATCCACCCCGGCAGCGGCCAGCCGCTGCCAGTCGCCGGGGCCAGTGTGCACACCGTGGACGGCCAGCGAGCCCGGCGGCAGCACCCCGGCGGCCAGCAGCCGCTCGGCGGCCCCGGAAAAGCCGCGCCGGCGGGCATCTTCGTTGTCGGCCTCATCCTCGGCCAGGTGCACGTGGCTGGCCAGTCCCTGCTCGCCCAGCGCCTGGCGACACAGGCCCAGGGTGACGTCCGAAAGCGTGAAGGAGGCATGCAACCCCAGCAGGGCGGCCAGGTCGTCGCGGCCGCGGACCGTGCCGGCGAAGCGCAGGTTCTCCTCGAGGGCCTGCCGGGCCGACGCCGGACCATGGCGATCGCTCACCTCGAAGCAGGTGGCCAGGCGCACCCCCAGCCGGCGGGCGCTATCCGCCAGCACTCCCAGGCTGCCGGCGATGGCCCCGTAGGAGGCGTGGTGATCGACCACCGTGGTCACCCCGGCCCGCAATCCCTCCAGCAGCATCAGCTCCGCCCCGGCACGGATATCATCGAGGTCGAGCACGGCGTCGAGCCGCCACCACAGGCTCTCGAGGATCTCCGTGAAGTTGCTCGCCGGCTCGCCCGGCAAGGCCAGGCCCCGGGCCAGCGCCGAGTACAGGTGCATGTGGGCGTTAATGAAACCGGGCACCAGCAGTCGCCCCCCGGCGTCGATCACCCGGGCCCCGGCCGCCTGCCCGGCCAGTTGCTCGTCGTCGCCCAGAGCTTCCTGGCGGCCGTCGCGCACCAGCACCCCGCCGTCGAAGACCCGGGGGTGCTCGCCGCCGGTCCACACCCGGGCGTTTCTCAACCACAGGGCCTGCTGTTCCTGGTCCATGGCCACCGCCATGTCAACCTCCCTGAGCACGGGGAACGCTCGCCCGGCGCCATTGCCGGCAACGCTAGATGAGTTGCCCGGGACTGTCAAACGACGGCCGGTCCACTAACTGGCACTGGCTTGTCAATTTGCGCTATATTGTATGCGAGCTGTGGACAGGGGAAACGATGTCACAACGCTTCGGCAAGTACCGGCTCATGCGACGCATCGCCATCGGCGGCATGGCCGAGATCTTCGTGGCCCGGCGCGAGGGCATGCAGGGCTTCCACAAGACCATCGTCATCAAGCGCATCCGCCCCCATCTTTCCGAAAACCCCACCTTCGTCAACATGTTCCTCAACGAGGCCCGCCTGGCCGCCGAGTTGAACCACTCCAACATCGCCCAGATCTACGACCTGGGTCGCATCGCCAAGTCCTACTTCATCGCCATGGAGTACATCAACGGCCGCGACATGCGCACCATCGTACCCAAGGCCGAGAAACAGGGCATCCCCTTCCCCATGGAATACTCGCTCAAGGTGGCCCGCGACGTGTGCGAGGGCCTCTACTACGCCCACCGCCACAGCGACGAGAAGGGCCGTCCGCTCAACATCGTCCACCGCGATGTCACCCCGGAAAACATCATGGTCTCCTTCGACGGCGAGGTGAAGATCCTCGACTTCGGTATCGCCAAGGCCGAGAACTTGGTCTCGGAGACCCGGGCCGGGGAAATCAAGGGCAAGCTGGGTTACCTGAGTCCGGAGCAGATAAACGGCAAGGCCGTCGATCACCGTTCCGACCTGTTCGGACTGGGAGTGGTGCTCTACGAGTGGATCACCGGCCACAAGCTCTTCACCGGCTCCAGCGACGTGGAGGTGCTGCGGGCGGTGCTGGAGGGCCGCATCTACCCCCCCTCTTACTTTCGCGAGGATGTCCCCGGCGAGGTGGAGACCATCCTCATGCGGGCCCTGGAGCGTAACCGCGAGCAGCGCTACCAATCGGCCTGGGACATGCTGGCCGACATCGACGAGTTCCTCTCTCACCACACCTTCATGCCCAGCAACATCCACCTGTCGAACTTCCTGCGCCAGATCTTCGCCGACGAGCTGGAACGCCCGCCACCCGAAGATGAATTTCCGGGCGAAGAGCCGGAAGCAGACGGCGAGGAATCGCAGCGCACCATGCTGGTGGATACCGGCCGTCATCGCCTGGGTCCGCCGGGAGACGAGCCGGCGGCGACCGGCAACGACGACCTGCTGGCGGTGGAGATCCGCCTCAGCCCCGACCATTACCGGTGCCTGTCGCAACTGGCCCGCTACCACGGCCTGGGGATGGACGAACTGATAGGCCAGATTCTAGATGGTTATTGCCGCTTCCTGCCCCCCGTCAGCGAACAGCCAGCGCCCGACGACGAGTGAACGGGCGGGCCGAGAAAGGACAGGTCGACATGCAGCTGCCAAAATCTCGGAGATGGTTGCCGGCAGGCGTCCTGGCGGTACTAGCGGCCGGGATAGCGAGCTGCCAGGACTCCTCTGGCACTCTCACCTGCGCCATCGATGCCGATTGCCCCACCGGCATGCATTGCCAGGACCGGCACTGCGTCGGCGACGAAGACGCCGGCACTCCCGACGGCGACGGCGGTTCCCCGGGTGACATCGTCACCAATCCCGATCACGGCGACCTGGGCCGTCCCGACGGCGGCGGCCTGGCCTCCTGCCAGGGCGACAACGACTGCCGCCCGGGCGAGGTCTGCTTCAACAAGCTGTGCGTCAAGGTGCTGCCGGACCCGGACTGCGCCAGCGACGATGACGACACCTGCCCCAACGACAGCTACTGCGAGCCGCAACTGGACGGCTGCGTTCCCTGGCCCGCCCACCCCGACCCCCAGCCGGCCTGCGAGTACATTCCCCCGGCCGGCCAGTTCACCCCCCGGGAGGAATGGGTGTGGCAGAACCCGCAGCAAGCACCCGAATGGGACGAGGTGATGATGACCCCGGTGGTGGTGGCGCTGGACGGCCTGCCGCCCGGCGACACCTTCGCCGCCCCGGCGGTGGTGTTCAACTCCTTCAACGCCGAGCACGGCTACTCCCAGGACGGCATCCTGCGGGCGGTAAAGGGCAGCGACGGAAGCCCGCTCTTCTCGGTGACCGATCCCGCCCTTTACACCCACCCGGTGGCGGGCATAGCCGCCGCCGATATCGATGACGACGGACTGCCCGAGATCGTCACCGCCGCCAGCGGCGGCGGCGATCTCCTCTGCTTCGAATCCGACGGCACCCTCAAGTGGCGGACCAACGGCGCCAACCTCAACGTGGGCTGGGGCGGGCCGGCCATCGCCAACCTCGACGGCCAGGGAGCGCCCGAGATCGTCGTCGGGGCGGCCGTGGTCTCCGCCGACGGCCAGGTGCTGTGGTCGAAGAGCGGCTCGCGCGGCCAGCAACCCAACACCGGCACGGCGGCACCGTTTTCCGTGCCCGCCGACGTCGACGGCGACGGCGACATGGAGATCGTCACCGGCGACACCCTCTACGACCACGAGGGCAGCGTCATCTGGAGCACCGGCTTCGGTGACGGCTTCGTGGCCGTGGCCAACTTCAACCGCTCCGAGCAACCGGAGATCGTGGTGGTATCGCGGGGTTCGGTGAGGCTGCAGAGTTCCTCCAGCGGCGACATCCTCTGGCTGGCGCCGCCCGAGCGGCTCAACCAGCTTCCCGAGTGCGATCCCAACTGCGGCCTGCTGGGTCCGCCCACGGTGGCCGACTTCGACGGAGACGGCGAACCGGAGATCGGCGTGGCCGGTTCCGATGTCTACCTGGTACTGGACACGAGCGGCCAGGTGCTGTGGAGCGTGGCCAGCCGCGACCGCAGTTCCAACATCACCGGCTCGGCGGTGTTCGACTTCGAGGGCGATCGCCGCGCCGAGGTGGTCTACGCCGACGAGGTGGAACTGAAGGTGCTGCGGGGCGCCGACGGCCAGGTGCTCTACAGCCAGCCCCACTCTTCCTTGACCGCCTGCGAGTACCCGGTGATCGCCGACGTCGACGGCGACCAGAACGCCGAGATCGTCATCGCCCAGAACACCCTGATGGCCGACGCCCCCCAGAAGTTCAAGGGCATCCGCGTCTTCGGCGATGCCCAGGACAACTGGGTGGACACCCGGCGCATCTGGAACCAGCATGCCTACCACGTCACCAACGTCAACGAGGACGGCTCCGTGCCGGCCGTCGCCGAACGCAACTGGTTGATAGCCGGGCTGAACAACTTCCGCCAGAACGTCCAGGGAGAGGGCTTGTTCCAGGCCCCGGACCTGACCGCCCGGCTGGTGGAGGCCTGGACGGCCGCCTGCCAGATCAACGGTCTCATCATCTGGGCCCAGGTCAGCAACCGCGGTTCCCGGGCGGTGGCGGCGGGAGTTCCGGTGTCCTTCTACCGGGGAGATCCCCGCGCCGGCGGCCAGTTGCTGGGCACGGTGCGCACCACCCAGCCGCTGTACCCGGGCAACAGCGAATTCGTCGCCTTCGTCTGGCTCAACCCGCCCATGAACACCCCGCTGGACATCTGGGTGGTGGCCGACGACGACGGCTGGGACCAGGGCGCCGGCGCTCCCCGCGGGGAGAACTCCGAGTGTCGCGAGGGCAACAACCTGGGCTACCTGAACGACATCACCTGCCTGCCGGAGACTTGATCAGCCCCGGGGCGGTGTCCTCTCTCTCTGCCAGGTTCGGCGCAGCACCTCCAGGCGCCGGCGCATGCGCCCGGCGTGACTGGCCGGCCAGTAGAAGCGGTCGCAGTCGGGGCAGCGGGCCAGGGGCAGGCCGGCCTGCAGCACGTGGTAAGGAACCCGGTTGCCGGCCTGCTCGGCCGTGGCCGCCTGCAGCAGACTGTTGCAGCGCAGGCAGCGGTTTAGCGGAGCAGCCAGGGGATCGATGTCGTAGGCCAGCAGCACCTGCAGCAGCTGCCGTTCCAGGTGGTCGCTGGCCACCAGCAGGTGCGGGCCGATACGCCGGCGGCGCAGCAGCTGCCGGTTGCGCGTGAGCAACACCCGGCCCTGTTCCAGGGCCGTCTCCACGGGATCGCGGTCATCGCCGGCGGCACGCCAGAGGCAGTCGCAACCACAGGCCCGCAACCAGCGGGCCAGCCGTCCCAGCATGTGGTCGACCAGGAAGGCCGGCGGCGGCCCTCGTCGTTCATCGCTCAAGCCGGCTCCTTTCCCGGCCGGGCCCGGCGCAGCAACGGCCACCAGCACAGCGTCCACAGCAACGCCAGCAGCGGCAGCAACCAGGCCAGGTGGAACAACACCGGCCAGTCGCCGCCGTGCAGCCAGAAGGGAGCCGGCCGCCATCCGGCCAGGCGCCACAGGGGCGAGTACTGCCAGTCGAGGTAGAGATGATCCCCGGCAAAGACATCGATTCCCCGGGCGGCCTGTCCGGCGCGCAGGGCATGCAGCAGGGAAAACACCTCTCCCAGGGCGAAGTACAGTTGCTGGGCCGCCAGCAGCAGCCCGGCGGCCGCGGCCAGGCGCAGCCGGCGCAACGAGCCGGCCTGGAGCTGGTCGCTCAGCCAGCAACCGCAGGCCAGCGCCAGCATGGCAAACAGCGGATACAGGTGCCGTGGACCCAGGCAGAAGCCCCCGTGCCACTCGTAACGCCCGGCCAGCAGCAACAGGCGGAACAGCATCGCCGCCAGCAACCACCAGCCCAGGGAGCGGGAACGCCGCAGCAGCCGGGGCCAGCAGGCCAGGCCGGCCACCGCCAGCGGGCAGTACCACAGCAGGCCCTTGCCGGCACCGCCCAGCAATCCCCACAGGCCGCGCCAGAAGTTCCCCGGACCGGAGTAGGGATTGGCCAGGTACAGGCCACCCGCCGCCGAGCGCCCCGTCTCCAGCCAGTCACCGAAGCGGGCCCAGTTGTACAGGCCCAGGACCAGGACCACCAGCAGCGCCGCCGCCGCCGCCAGGCCCAGCCCCGGCCAGGCGCGCCGGCCCAGCGGTCGCAGCTCGACCACGGCCAGGCCCGCCAGGAAGGGCACCTGCAACCAGGCCGAGAGGTGGGCGGTACCGGCCAGTCCCAGCGCCGCCCCGGCCAGCAGCGCCGGCAGCGGCCGCACCCGGCCCTGCCGGCGGGCCCGGGCCGCCTCCCGCAGCAGCAGCCACAGGCACAGCAGCAAGCCCAGGTCGGCCAGCGGTTCGGCGAAGAAGGTGCCGGCATAGGCCCAGGCGGGAGTGGCCAGTCCGAACAGCAACCCGGCCAGCCAGGCCGCCGGCGGCACCAGGCCCAGCTGCCGCCCCAGCAGCAACACCAGCAGCGACGCCAGGGCCGTCACCAGGGCATTGAACCAGGTGGCCGCGAAGCGCTCGGCATGGGGACGGCAGGGCGCGGCGGCCTCCCCTTTCAGGAAGGCGGCCATCCCCCCCGGCAGGTAGTGGCTGGGCCCCAACCAGGGTTGCGGCCGGCAACCGGCCAGCTCCACCAGCAAGTGGTTCAGGCCCACCAGCCCGGCAGCCAGCAACGGCTGCAGGGGGCCGAAGATGGCGTAGTAACGTCCGTCCACGCCCGGGGCCAGGCCGAATTCGGGCCAGCCGGACAGCGGTTCCGCCACCGCCGGAACCTCGAGCCGGGAAAGCGACCGGGCGGTGCGAAACAGCAGCTCGGCGTCGGGCGAGCGGATACCGCCGTAGCCGCCCGCCAGGTACAGCGGCAGCAGCAGCGCCACCAGGAGGGCGGGCCGGTAATTCCGGAGCCGGCTTCTTTCACTGTCCGCTCGCGGTTGCGTTTGCGCTTTCTCCACGACAACGCTATTGTAACCGCCGTTGACGCGCAGGAAAAGGCCGTGCTAACGTGCCCTTGGCCCGGTGGTAACCGCGCAGCCTGGGAGACAGGAGATGGCCATTCGACAGGTCAAATGGATAGTGGTGCTGGTGCTGGCCCTGGGAATCGCATCCTGCCAGAGCGGCCCGGAACGGCGCAAGCCGGTCACCTACCGCACCAGCGCCCGGGAGAACTTCATCAAGGGCAAGAAGGCCTTCGACGACGAGGACTACCTCGAGGCCATCGAGTTTTTCAAGTTCGTGAAG